>ERZ795062.511-NODE-511-length-31953-cov-6.843407_pt1 | contig 31953 bp, 22 predicted proteins | sample MGYA00375146_ERZ795062 | MGnify/ENA primary metagenome ERZ795062 (study PRJEB30191, sample SAMN05720281) | activated sludge metagenome | isolation source: Anaerobic digester | place: USA | collected 2015-07-16 ...
CATTTTGAATACTTTTTGTATGTTTTGTCAGAATTCTATTGCCTGATGTTTTCACTTACGATTTTAATGCGGCTAGATAGCAGTATGGGCTCTGAACATGAAGTAAAACAGCTGAAGTATATTATATATACATACTTTGGGTTGATCATTAGTGATATGTTTTGGGCATCAGTTAAGTATCAGATCATTCATCCTCTACCTATCCTCAACCTGATAGGTAATCTTGGAGATTATATATTTATCGCACTTTCATGCTATTTTTGGTGTCTATATTTAGAAACCAAGATACATCCTGAAATGGCGAATAAGAAGAGCTTCAATATAATTATGAAGGTTCCAATTGTTGCATTGATTGTGCTTGAGGTGTCTTCTATCATTACAGGATGTGTTATCTACATTGATAAAACAGGACAATGCAAACATGGACCATTAGAATGGATCCCCTGGATAGTTGACTCTTTTTATATTCTTATTCCTACACTTGCGGCAATAGGAAAAGCAATTCAATCACATTCCAAATATCAAAGAAAGAAGTACATGAGGTATATTTTGTATCTTTTGATACTTGTGCCTGGAGCTGTTCAGGTGATTCTTCCAGGTACTCCTATATTTGTGCTAAATGAGTTTATGGTTATCAATATGCTATTTCTGACTGTACAGGGCATGCAGATATACGATGATTCGCTGACGGGACTGAATAATAGGAGACGATTGCTGAAGTTCCTAGATGAACGTCTCAAAAATGCATCAGAGGAAAGGCCTGTTATATTTTATATCATGGATATCAATAGATTTAAACAGGTCAATGATATGTATGGGCATGTCGAGGGAGATAATGCGCTTCGAAGTTTTGCTGGGGTACTTAGAAAAATGTCATTAAAATATAATGCATTTATTGCTCGGTATGCAGGCGATGAATTCTGCTTCGTAATCGATGGTGTGGATATCGATCCTGAGGATGTCATCAAGGATCTGGAAATCATGCTTCAAGATGCAAAAAGGGTTCCGGAAGGCATGGGAGAGGGATATTTTATTTCAGCCAGCTGCGGCTATTTCGTATGTCGCCATCCGGAATCGAATGTGGATGTAGCTATTGGAGAAGCAGATAAAATGTTATATGATAGAAAACGTGAATGGCATAGAACTCACATTAATTCTAGGGAGAATTAATGATCATTACTATTATTATATGAAGTCGTATATGATATCAATTTAGAGTATGGATTGAAATATGGATTGAAATACTGATTGTTACTAGTTATATAAATTCAAAAAGATACTGCATAGATTTAAACGATCCATGCAGTATCTTTTTATTGATAGAAATTATTTTATTTGATTAGTATTGATCATACTTGATTTAAATTAAATATATTTATGTTAATTATATTTATAAAAACCTTCACCGGAGGACATTCCGAGCTTGCCCTGGTCGATGTATTCTTTCAGCATCTTGGACATACCTTTGAAATTATAGGGAGCCAGGAAAGAAGGAATCTTGACATACATCTGGACAATGTTATATGCAGTTGTCAGACCTACAGTATCCAGTATCTGGAAGGGACCCTTAGGCGAGCCTGTGCCATGAACCCATGCTATATCTATGCTTTCCGGATCAGAAACTCCGTTTACATACAGATCCATTCCTGAGAATAAAAGAGGGATCAGCATGGAATTAAGCAGATATCCAGATTTTTCCTTACGAACAGGAAGGGGTATCATTCTGATATCCTTGGCAAATTCCAGGATCTGATCGAAATATGCGGTATCAGTTTTATCCTGAACCATTATCTCGGCGGTGTTTTTCTGCCATATAGAATTGGCAAAATGCAGAGATAAGTATTTATCGGGGCGTCCTGTGTACTTTGCAAATTTTGATGGAAGCATAGTTGAAGAATTAGTTACAAGAATGGTCTTTTCTGGAAGAAGAGGAGCGAGCTTCTGGTAGAAGGCGATTTTTTCATCTTCTTTTTCGGCCATAGATTCAATTACCAGATCTGCGTCAGAAACAGCCTTGGCCATATCCAGTTCCAGCTTGATGCCGGCATAAGCCTTTTCTACCTTGGCGAGGCAGGCTTCTTTGTCAAAAGTATCATAGTCTGCTATGCCCATAGCCCAATTCTCAGGGGTCTTGCCCTCTGGAGTATCCATTTTTTCGATTACTTCTATATAAGTATCTCTTAAATGATCCAATTTAGGCTGAGTACGAGTGATGCTTCCCTCACTTCTGAGCCATATAGTTACATCGAATCCACAGTAAGCTGACTGAAAGGCTATCTGACTGCCCAGTACACCGCCACCTGCAACAACAACGTTTTTCATATAAAACCCTCCTACTTAATAATATATTTTATATATTGTGATCAGACCTAAGCATAACTTATAGATGAGTAATCGTCAACGTACTAGGCGATGGAATACTACCCGAAAATGTTTGTGTTGACAATTTTGAAGGTAATATTCATACTGACTGTATCTTCTTTGCACTGTATTACATTCCGATTTATCGTTATCGGTGTGCTAGATAACAGTACGAACATAGCAGGCTCTACCGAGATGGAGGCAAGGGCCGGGCCGTTTAACAACCGGCAACGGAGTGCATTTTCACATCTGTGGGACAGTTGTATGCCCTACAGGTGTTTTTTTGTCAGGATAAGGTTGGTCTTTATAAGAAGATGCGTAGTTGGAACGTGCGGTATAAGAGATTGTGTTGATTCATAGGATTTATCCATTTATCAGACAAACTTTGCACATTATTTTTATATGCGCAAGGAGAATGGCAATGAAAAATACAGGAAACATGAAAGCTTCATCTAGAATTCTAGATGCAGCAAAGCTAAAAAGATATGAGCTGTTTAAAGAGTACGAACTAGTAGACAGCGGATTAAGTGCAGAACAAGCAGAAGAATCAAGAATCAAATACGGCTCTAATGCCATAGCTAAGAAAAAAAAGGATAGCGTCTTAAAAAAGTTATTCTTATCATTTGTGACCCCGTTCACCATAGTATTATTAGTATTAGCGGGGATTTCCCTTTTTACAGATATACTTTTGCCCCCTGTGGGAGAAAAAAATTACATAACTGTAGTTATGGTTGTATCAATGGTTATGATAAGTGGAATCATGACATTTATACAGGAGTATAAATCAGAAAAAGCAGCAGAGAAACTATCAGATATGGTAAAGAACACGGCTACTGTAATAAGAAGCGGGAAAGAGGAGGAATGCTCTTTTGATGATTTGGCTGTAGGGGATAGATTATTACTGTCTTCCGGCGATATGATACCGGCGGATGTAAGAATGATACAGGTGAAAAATCTGTTCGTCAATCAGGCAAGCTTAACCGGAGAGAGTCTCCCAGTGGAAAAGTTTGTAGAATTGGATGATACATCAGTTACAGCTCCGATAGAGTGCTGTAATATATCTTTTATGGGAACTAACGTAGTAAGCGGTTCGGCCCAAGCTATAGTAATATGTACAGGCAAAGACACTATTTTTGGAGGAATTGCCGGTAAGCTAAGCGAGAAGAAGGAAAATACCAGCTTTGATATAGGAATCAATAAAGTATCATGGATGCTTATTAAGTTTATACTTGTAATGGCGCCTACGGTATTCATAATAAATGGTGTATTTAAACCAGGGGATAATAGATGGATCAATGCTCTTCTTTTTGCGCTGTCTGTGGCTGTAGGACTGACACCGGAGATGCTTCCGATGATAGTATCTGCGAATCTGGCAAAAAGCGCTGTTGTTATGTCAGCCAAAAAAGTAATTATAAAAAATCTAAGTGCTATTCAGAACCTGGGTGCAATGGATGTTCTATGCACAGATAAAACAGGAACATTAACGGAAGATCATATAGCATTGGAGTTTCACTGCAATATTACGGGTGATGAGGATATACGTGTATTAAAGCATGCATTCCTAAACAGCTATTTTCAAACTGGTTTAAAAAACCTAATGGACATAGCTATAATACGCCATGCTGACGAAGACGAATTAAAGCCCTTATGTGATAAATATAAGATCGTTGACGAGATACCATTTGATTTTAACAGACGTCGTATGAGCGTTGTGGTTGAGGATCAGACGGGCAAGAGACAGCTCATTACCAAGGGAGCTGTGGAGGAAATGATAGGTGTATGCGCCTATGCAGAATACGAAGGTGAGATAGCGCCTCTCTCAGAAGATATGAAAAATATCGTCATGAAGAAGGTCAATGAATATAATGCCAAGGGATTTCGCGTAATAGGTATTGCACACAAAACAGCCGTTGATGAGAATGAAGAAAACTTATTAATGGAAAAGGATATGGTGCTGTTAGGATATCTGGCATTCTTTGATCCACCAAAATCTACAGCTCCACAGGCAATTAATAGGCTTCATGAATATGGTGTCAATGTAAAGATACTTACCGGAGATAATGATGCTACATCCAGACACGTTTGCAAGGAAGTTGGTATCAATGCTGACAGAATGCTCTTAGGCTCTGAAATTGCTGAAATGTCAGATGAAGAGCTTGCTGAAAAGGTAGAGAATATCAATGTATTTGCAAAGCTTAGTCCTGATCAAAAGACAAGGATCGTATCAGTACTAAGAAGAAATCACACAGTTGGTTTTATGGGTGATGGCATTAATGATGCATCAGCTATGAAGGCGTCAGATGTAGGAATATCAGTTGATAGTGCAGTGGATATAGCCAAGGAATCTGCTGATATTATACTTACAGAGAAGGATTTGAATGTTCTGGAAAACGGACTGATCGAGGGCAGAAGGACTTATGCCAATACGATAAAATATATTAAGATCACAGCAAGCAGTAATTTTGGTAATATGTTTTCTATCCTGGCTGCTAGCATTTTCCTTCCATTTCTACCGATGATGCCGGTACAGTTATTAATATTGAATTTGATCTATGATATTTCATGTTTGGCACTTCCATTCGACAATGTAGATGAGGATTACCTAAAGGTACCTAGAAAGTGGGATGCAAATTCCATTGGGAAGTTTATGCTTAGGATCGGACCTACAAGTTCAATATTTGATATTTCAACATACTTGTTTATGTTCTTTATCATCTGTCCATTAGCATTTAATGGATCGTATTCTACTCTTGATCCTACTAAACAGCTGGCATTTGCGGCACTTTTCCAGGCCGGATGGTTCGTAGAGTCTCAGTGGACCCAGTCTATGGTAATACATACTCTTCGTACCAAGCATATTCCGATCATTCAGAGCAATGCTTCTAAGGCCGTGTATCTATTAACTGGCTGCGGAATTGCAGCAAGTACCTGTTTGGCTGTATTTATTGGATTCGGAGCAGGACCTCAGAAGTTGGGCGTATTGTACTTCGCATATATAATAGTTGTAGTTCTGGCTTACTCCTTTGTGGCATCTATGGCAAAGAATTCTTTTGTAAAAAAATACGGGGAATTGCTGTAAGTACTTGAAATAGACTTTATTTAATAAAAAAACAAAATGGCATTTAATATATTTATCATCTCAATTCGGGATAAAAATATATTAAATGCCATTTTTACAATATCTTTATAAAACCATGATTTTGGACTTTACATAGTATCTGTATCATGATCTTTGTACATGAAGTGCACAAGTACATGATAAACAGTAAACGATAACGTAATCTTAATATGTAAGTTTAAAAGGAGAAAATCATGAAGAAAGCGGTAGGTATTTTTTGTGCGATTGCAATGTCGATGACAATGCTAGTAGGATGTGGAAGTAGTTCAAAGACCAACGGTGCAGCAAAAGCTTCGGCAGCTTCAAAAGTTAGTAGTAATTCAGGTATAACAGGAACGGTTTCAACAGATGGGTCTACATCAATGGAACAGGTGATGGGAGCATTAGGAGAAAAATTCCAGAATGATAATAAGGGAACTACAGTTACATATAACCCTACAGGATCAGGCTCAGGAATAACAGCGGTATCTGAGGGAAGATGTGAAATAGGTCTTGCAAGTAGAAAATTAAAGGACGAAGAGAAGAGCCAAGGACTAAAAGAAACTGTACTGGCTAACGATGGAATATCTGTTGTGGTTAATCTCGATAATCCTGTTAAAAACCTAACGGTTGATCAGATTGCTAAGATATATACAGGCCAGATCAAAAATTGGAAGGATGTAGGGGGAGACGATGCCGAGATAGTTCTGATCGGAAGAGAAGCAGGAAGCGGAACCAGAGATGGATTCGAATCTATCACAAAGACTGAAAATAAGTGCAGCTATCGCCAGGAACTAACAGCTACAGGGGATGTTATCACAACAGTATCGGGCAATCCTAATGCAATAGGCTATGCATCAATGGCAGCAGTAGGAAAAACAGTCAAAGCACTTTCTGTAGGTGGTGTTAAACCTACCGAGAAAACTGTAAAAGATGGAACATATCTGATACAGCGTCCATTTGAGTTCATTACAAAAGATGGTAAAAAACTCTCCAAGGTATCCCAGGCATTCTTTGACTACGCTACATCAAAAGATGCAAACGAAGTTATCTCATCCGCAGGTGCAGTTCCCATAAAATAAAGAGTATATTATCAACACATCATTATAAAAATAACATTAAAAAAAACATAATTTTAATAAAGCGATATAGATGAAAAGATAAGTAAAATTAGCTTAAATAAAGGGAGGATGCAAGGAAAGCATCCTCTTTGATCCTGAGATTTTACAATTCCTTTACAAAAGTGTGATTATGAATTTTACATGAAGTTAGTATCATTATTTTATATAAATGTTATTTACTGACTTTAATGCATGATACAGCCTTGATATTTGTTATATAAGAGACATAGGCAATAGACAGAGAAGCACATATCATGCAAATGTAGATTCAAAGGAGAACACTATATATGAAGAAAGCGATATGTTCTGTGCTTTTCTTGACCCTTATTTTAGCTACACTAACAGGGTGCGGAAGCAGTGCAGGGGCAAAGAACGCTATTTCTACGGATGGTTCTACATCCATGGAAAAAGTAATCGGAGCGCTTGGAGAAAAATACCAGATCGATAATCCGGGTATCTCTTTTTCATATAATCCCACCGGTTCCGGTTCTGGAATCGCAGCGGTTGCAGAGGGAAGATGTGATATCGGACTATCCAGCAGAGACCTAAAAGATGAGGAAAAAAAGCAAGGCTTGATTGAGACACCGGTGGCTTATGATGGAATCTCAATTATTGTCAATCCTTCCAATCCAGTTAAAAATCTCACGCTTGAGCAGATCAATAAGATATATACCGGTAAGATTAAAAACTGGAAAGAAGTAGGCGGTAAAAATATCCGGATAGTTTTAGTCGGAAGAGAAGCAGGAAGCGGCACAAGAGATGGATTTGAGTCTATTACAAAAACAGCTGGCGCTTGCGATTATCGTGAGGAATTAACATCTACAGGCGATGTTATCACAACAGTTTCCAGCAATCCCGGTGCAGTTGGATATGCTTCAATGGCATCTGTCAAAGACTCTGTCAAAGAGATTTCGGTAGGTGGTGTAGATCCTAGTGAAAAGGCGGTAAAGGATGGAAGCTATGTAGTACAGAGACCTTTTATGCTGATAACCAAGAAAGGTGTCAAACTGTCCAAAACAGCCCAGTCGTTTTTTAATTACATTACATCAAAGGATGCCAATAAGATCATTTCCGATATGGGTGCAGTACCTGCTGCCTAAGGAAGGAGAAAAAGGTGAATAATAAGAAGAAAATAATGGAGGATCTCATACATGGTATCTTCCTGATACTGGGACTTATAACTGTTGGATGTGTCTTTTTGATAACTGTTTATCTGATAATCTCAGGCGTTCCTGCAATCAGGAAAATCGGAATAATAAATTTTTTGTTTGGAACAAAATGGGCGTCAACAGCACAGGATCCAAAATATGGAATACTTCCTTTTATCCTAACCAGCATATATGGAACTGCAGGAGCGATAATCTTAGGAGTTCCCGTTGGATTTTTTACAGCAGTGTATCTGTCTAAGGTAGCTCCATCAAAAATGAGACAGATCGTATCTTTTATAGTCAATATGTTGGCAGGAATACCCTCTGTTGTATATGGTCTGGTAGGAATGATGGTACTGGTGCCGGGAATCAGAAAATTGTTTAATATTCCGGATGGAGCCAGCTTGTTTGCAGCAATAATAGTTCTTTCAATCATGATACTTCCATCTATCATAAGTGTGTCGATGACTGCGTTAGATGCTGTTCCACGAGATTATGAGGATGCTTCTCTTGCCCTTGGAGCCAATGAGATAGAGACATACTTTCGAGTTTCTGTTCCGGCAGCAAGGAGTGGAATAGCAGCTGCAGTAGTCCTGGGAGTTGGACGAGCTATCGGAGAAGCAATGGCTGTTATGATGGTATCAGGTAATGCAGCCAAAATGCCTTCACTATTTCAAAGTGTCAGATTCCTGACCACCGCAGTTGCAAGTGAGATGTCTTATTCGGCAGGATTACAGAGACAGGCGCTTTTCTCTATAGCATTGGTGCTTTTCCTCTTCATTATGCTCATAAATGCAACACTGAACTTTTTTATGAAGAAGGGAGATGTACATTAATATGAAAAGAAGTTTATATAAGGGTGCCATGAAGACACTTATGTACATCTCAGTGGGGATAACCTGTATTCTGGCATTTTCACTGATAGGATATGTACTGTATCGAGGCATACCTGGATTAAGCATTAGCTTTCTTACACAAAAACCTAGTTATTTAAAGGGTACTATTGGTATACTTCCTGATATTTTAAATACGCTATATGTGATAATTGCTTCGCTTTTGATAGTTCTGCCACTCGGAGTGGGAGCAGCAGTATATCTGACAGAATATGCTTCCAACAAGAAAATCGTAGGGATCATAGAGTATGCAGCGGAGACGTTATCAGGAATACCATCTATAATATATGGTCTGGTGGGAATGCTGTTTTTCTGTCAGTTCCTTGGATTTAGAACATCACTTATAGCTGGAGCTCTGACACTAGTTATCATGAACCTTCCAACTATTATGAGAACTACAGAGGAATCTCTGAAAACTGTTCCAAATAGCTACAGAGAAGGAGCATTTGGACTGGGAGCCGGGAAATGGAGAGTAATAAGGACAGTAGTTTTACCTGGATGTGTAGACGGCGTTGTAACAGGGTGTATACTTACAGTAGGTAGGATAATCGGCGAGTCGGCAGCACTTCTTTTTACTGCAGGATTTGCTCATTCTGTTCATGGTTTTATAGACGGACTATCAAGCTCAGGTTCTACACTTACAGTTGCTCTGTATGTGTATGCTAAGGAACAGGGAGAATTCCAGGTGGCATTCTCCATCGCTACTATCCTTTTAATACTGGCATTTATCATTAATCTTGCAGCTGTTGGCGTTTCAAATTATTATAGAAAGAAAAGAACGGTATGAATAAGATAATTACAGCACAGGATCTCTGCCTGTGGTATGGTAAGACACAAGCACTGAAAAATATCAATGTAGATGTTGAAGAACATAGCATCACAGCACTTATAGGACCATCAGGATGTGGTAAGTCCACATTCCTAAAGACACTTAACAGAATGAATGACCTGGTGCCTGGAGTCCATATCGAGGGAAAAATAGAGTACCGCGGAAGTGATATCTATGGAAGTGATACTGATGTCAATGAGCTGAGAAAAAATATAGGAATGGTATTTCAGAAACCGAATCCATTCCCCATGAGTATATATAATAATGTGGCATATGGTCCGAGAACTCATGGGATAAATGGAAAAGCCAAGCTCGATGATATAGTTGAAAAGGCATTAAAGGGAGCGGCTATATGGGATGAGGTCAAGGACAGACTGGATAAATCAGCCCTTGGATTATCCGGCGGACAGCAGCAGAGACTATGTATTGCCAGAGCCCTGGCTGTCAATCCTGACATTCTATTGATGGATGAGCCTACCAGCGCATTGGATCCTATATCAACATCAAAGATCGAAGAACTGGCATTAAATCTGAAAAATGAGTATACGATTGTTATTGTTACACACAATATGCAACAAGCAGTAAGAATTTCTGATAACACAGCTTTCTTCTTGATGGGAGAGCTGATAGAATATGGTGATACGGAAGAGATTTTTGAAAAGCCTAAGGAAAAGAAAACTGAAGATTATATAACGGGAAGGTTTGGTTAAAAATGAGAAGTAGATTTGATGAGGAACTTTCAAGACTATCCTCTGATCTGACCACAATGGGTGCACTTTGTGAGGAAACAATCCTGACTGCTGTTGAGGATCTGTCAAAGGGAAATACAGATGCACATCAGCATATAGCACCATTCGTGGAAGAAATTGCCGGAAAAGAGAAGGCCATTGAGTCACAATGTCTGAAGCTTTTATTGCAGCAGCAGCCGGTTGCCAGTGATCTTAGACAGATATCAGCAGCTCTTAAGATGATAACAGATATGGATAGGATCGGTGTTCAGGCATCTGAAATCGCAGAGATAATTGGATTCTTGGATGGTCGTACCGGAAGTGAATGCGAGTATATCAGACAGGAAGCAATGGAAACGATCAAGATGGTTAACGGAGCAGTAGATGCATACGTTAAGCATGACGTTGATCTGGCTAATAAAATAATAGATATGGATGATATAGTGGATGATCTGTTTTGCAAGGTCAAAGCATTTTTGATCGAAATGATTACAAACAATCCGGATGATGGTGGATATGCCCTTGATCTTCTAATGATCTCGAAATATTTTGAGAAGATCGGTGATCATGCTGTAAATATAGCTGAATGGGTCATTTTCTCAGAAACAGGAGTCCACAAGGGAGGAGCCTGACCATGATATGGTGCGTTGAGGACGACAAAAGCATTCGTGAAATAGAGATATATACACTTAAGTCAACAGGATTTGATGCAATTGGTTTTTCCAATGGAGAAGATTTTTTTGAGGCACTTCAATTAGAAAAACCTGAACTGATCATGCTGGATATTATGTTGCCCGATGTGGATGGTATAGAGATACTGAAAAGAATTAGAAATGAAGTGGATACATGTAGTATTCCGGTCATTATGGTAACAGCCAAGGGACAAGAGTATGACAAAGTCCAGTGCCTTGATTTAGGTGCAGATGATTATCTGGTTAAGCCCTTCGGAATGATGGAGATGGTATCCAGGATCAAAGCGGTACTTCGTCGTGTAGCACCACCTGAAGTCATGCATGTGCTTAAGGTCGGAAAATTGGAATTAAATACAGATGAACGAACAGCTTATGTGGATGGAGACAGAGTTCAGCTCACGTACAAAGAATATGAACTTCTAAAACTATTTATGGAAAATCCGGGACGTGCTTTTACAAGAGAACAATTATTTTCATCGGTATGGGGAGATGACTATGTAGGAGAGTCAAGGACAGTAGATGTACATATCCAGACGCTTAGAAGCAAGTTGAAATCATACGAAAAAATGATAGAGACAGTAAGAAATGTGGGATATAGGTTGGAAGTCGATAAGTTGTAAAATCTATGGTTTATGTCAAGAAAATATGAAATATAGTCCGGAGGTCAAAACATATGAGGTCTAAAATATTCCGTTCGACATTTTTTGTGGCTATTATCGTTTTTTTATCTTGTCTTGTGCTGATAATGGGTGTTCTAAATGAATATTTCGTAAATATTCAGGAAAAACAGCTAAAGTCCGAACTTGTATTGGCATCTACGGGAGTAGAAAAATCTGGGGTATCCTATCTAAAAAAGATTAAAAAAGATAGTGAACGTCTGACACTTGTGGCTCCTGACGGAACTGTTATTTATGATACATGGACAGATGCTTCCAAGCTTGAAAATCATGGAGACAGAAAAGAAATAAAGGAAGCCTTCGAAACAGGAATTGGAGAGAGTCATAGATATTCAGCTACTTTTACAGAACAGACATTGTACTATGCAATTAAACTCCCATCGGGGGATGTGCTTCGTGTATCAACAGTCAGACTGACCATGCTTACAACGATACTTGGCATGCTTCAGTCAATAGCTGCTGTGATAATGATTGCATTCATATTATCATTAGTTTTGGCAGGAATAGTATCAAAGCAGATAGCGAAACCACTTAATGATCTGGATCTTGATCGCCCACTTGAGAGTGATACCTATGATGAATTGGCGCCTCTTTTGACCAAAATAGAACACAGTCGACGTGAGATCGAGTGGAAGAAAGAGGAATTAAGAGAAAAAGAAAAGGAATTTGATGCCGTCACCCAGAACATGGATGAAGGTATGGTACTTATCAATAAGAAACATGAAGTAGTTACCATCAATCCTGCGGCCAAGAGATTCTATGGTTATACTGAAGATCCTGTGGGTAAGAATTTCCTTCTCCTGGACAGAGATGTTGAAGTCAGCAAAATGATAGATGAGGCAGAGGATAAGGGACCGTCAGAGAGAGTTAAGGAGCATCAGGGAAGAGAGTATCAGCTTCACGCCAGTAGAATTACTTCACATCAGAATCCTATTGGTACAGTAATACTGATTTTTGATATAACAGAAAAAGCTTTTGCAGAGCGAAACAGAAGAGAATTTACAGCAAATGTATCTCATGAATTAAAATCACCGCTTCATTCTATTATGGGAAGTGCCGAACTGATAGAAAATGGCATGGTGAAGCCTGAGGATATGACGAGATTCGTGGGAGTCATCCGTAAGGAAGCATCTAGACTGGTTACTTTGATAGATGATATCATACAACTGTCAGCGCTCGATGAGAAAAAAGATCTGCCTTTGGAAGAAGTATTTATAAAGAGCTTTATCGAAGAAGAAATCGAGACTTTAAAGCCAATGGCAGAGAAAAAGAATGTGATTGTCAAATGTACAGGCGATGAAGTGGCATGTAATGTATCGAAGCAGCTTCTTCATGAAATCGTCTATAATCTTGTTGATAATGCAATTAAATACAACAAAGATAATGGAAGCGTAGAGGTAAATACATCTAGTTTTAATTCAGGTAATTTCGGTAGTGCCAAAATAGTAGTTCGGGACACCGGAATTGGTATCCCTCCTGAACATCAACCTAGGATATTCGAACGGTTCTATAGGGTAGATAAGAGCCATTCCAAGGAAGGCGGCGGAACGGGTCTCGGCTTGTCAATCGTGAAACATGCTGTTCAGTATATGAATGGTGATGTGACGCTTGAAAGCAAGGAAGATGTAGGGACTACAATAACCGTTGTACTACCTGTTAAGAATTAGCGAAATTACCATATTCCCATAACAGATTGCATTATGAGGCTGACGGCGGTTATGCCGATCCAGCAGACAGCACCTAGTAAGAGTGGCTTGCCACCGGTTTTTATAAGCTTAATGATATTACTGTTTAGACCGATTGCACTCATTGCCATGATTATAAGAAATTTGCTTAATTCTTTTATAGGATTAAAAAATGAACTGTCTACACCGAAATTAACGGCAATTGTTGTGATAATAGAGGCTATTATAAAATAGAGAATAAACATAGGGAAGGCTTGGTGAAATTTGAAGGTGTGTTCACCTGATTCGCCAGTGGCCTTCTTTTTTTTGGCTGTTATAAATGACAGAACAAGGGTTATGGGAATAATAGCAAGGGTTCTGGTGAGTTTCACGGTAACGGCTTTATCAAGAGTAGCTGTTCCCAGAGAGAACATACTGTCCCAGGTGGAAGCAGCAGCAGTTACAGAAGATGTATCATTAACTGCAGTTCCTGCAAAAATACCAAAGGCTTCTCCAGAAGTAGTATTCATGCCAATTGCCTGACCAAAAATAGGAAAGAGTATCGCAGCCAATACATTAAAAAAGAATATTACAGATATAGATTGGGCAACCTCATTGTCATCAGCATCTATTACAGGAGCGGTTGCAGCAATGGCAGAACCTCCGCATATAGACGAACCAATACCTATAAGTGTGGCGGTATTGCCTGGAATCTTCATAACCTTTTGCAAAAAAAATGCAATGATAAGTGACGTAGATATAGTACATAATATTATTGGAAGAGACTGTTTTCCGGTTGTTAGAATTATATTTAGGTTCAGCCCGAATCCTAGAAGTACAACAGCGGCCTGCAGTATGTATTTTGATGTAAATGTAATGCCTGATCGTTTACTACCCTTTTCCTGCCATATAAGTGTGATGATCATCCCAAAGATAATTGAGAATACAGGACCGCCAATAGTAGGAAATCTCCGGCCAAGGAGCCATGCTGGAACCGAAATAGCTAGACAGACTATTATACCTGGAATCTTTTCTCGTACGTTTTTAATAATATTCATAATTTTACCTTTCTGATTGATCATAATTATTCCAAAAACTAAAAAGTTTTGGAATAAATTATGATCAATGTTTTCTAGAATTTAAGTATTTATTTTTTATACATGCAAGATTGATTTTATTATTACATAGCGATAAAATCTAATTATTAATATTTATAATATGATAAAAAAAACTTATTGATAAAGCTAATAAAGTTAATGAAGTTAATTAAATTGATGAAATCAATAAAAAATGATAAAAAGGAAAAAATATGGATACCAGATATGAGACATTTATAACCCTTTGCAGGCTAATGAATTATAGGAAAACCTCTGAAGAGATGAATTTGACCCAGCCTGCGGTTACGAGGCAGATACAATCTCTAGAGGAAGAACTCAAGGTCAGATTGTTTATATATGATCACCGAAAGCTCAAAAGGACCAAGGCTTCGGTGATTCTGGAAAATTATATCCTGTCGCTTAGACATAATTATGATTGTCTAAGAGAAGAACTTCTAGAACCTGAGATCAAGACCATAAGAGTGGGAGCTACAAAGACAATAGGGGACTATATAATATTTGACGCAGTGAAAAAGTATCTTAGTGATCCTAATAAGACTATAGTTCTTAGAATTGATAATACAGCAGCACTTTTGGAGGATATGAAGGGAAGTAAGCTGGATTTTGCCATAGTTGAAGGTATCTTCGATAAAAGCAAGTATGGATATAGATTGCTTAGAAAAGATAATTTTACAGGAATATGCAGTAAGGATCATCGGTTTTCCGGCAAGACTGTGGAATTCAAGGATATATACGGAGAGGATATTATAATAAGGGAAAATGGTTCTGGAACGAGAGACATATTGGAACGAGAATTACAGAACAGAGGACACTCCCTCGATATGTTTAAGCGGTGCATCGAGATAAGCAGCTTTGCTATGATAAGTGATCTGGTATCTGATAAGATCGGGATTAGCTTCACATACGATTCTGTAATAAAAGACAGAACAGATATCGGGACGTTTAATGTAAAGGGATTTGAGCTCAGCCATGAGTTTAATATAGTCTGGCTGAGAGAGTCAAAGATCCCAGAAGAGGGCGAGGAGTTTTTACAAAACATATAGAAATCAAAGCATAAATCCTTATAAATTTTTTTGAAAATCATCTGATAAATATTGAGTGAACTATCAAATATGATAAAATACAAATATGAAAAAAAAGACTCTGAGGAAAATTGCATTTAGTGTAATTATGGTTGTGATGATAGTAGTCATTTCAACTCTTTTCAGAGTACCTGAAATCAGTACAGGTATTGATTCGGGTGTGGTCTCACATGGTAGTTGGAGCCATGTGAGACATGAATCTATAGGTCCAGATAATCCCCATTCATTTTCTAATGAGGCCAATGTCGAGAAAAAAATAACCCTTAGATATCAGTCTGATTCAGTTAGTACCGATAATGATCAGATGTATCTATTGCTTATCATTTCGGCCATTTGGGCACTTGTGGTTCTCTCTGTTCAGAAGGGATTCTACCATGCAGCTCATGCTATAAATGTAGATTATCTATGGGTCCGTCTGATCCAGTTTATCCGGCGAAAGGATGGCAAACGTGATCGAATTCTTTTTCAATAAATCAAATAGATAAATAATTCTGTATTGTTTTTGAAAAAGAGGATAAAAAAATGGGAAGAATAATTGTTAATGTAATTTGTTCAATATTAGTTGCATCTATGGGTATTGGAGCGTTGATATTTGACAGGGGCTCTGGAGACAAATCTGATAAAAAAGAAGATAAGAAAAAAGAGAACTAATCTAAAAATTAGGAACATATAAAATTCTTGACAATACATCTCCGTGGTATTAATCTTTTTAAGATAAAAATACAGGGCGGACAATGGTGTCTGCGGATCAGTGAAGACCATAAAAGCCTTTACGTATCCGTAGACACTTTTTTTGTGTAAATGCGGATATTATTATCAGATTTGAGTATGGAAATACTCGAGAACGACTAGTTAGAATGCACAACGTGCAACAGTAAATACAGGAAAAAAGGAGGTCGATTTTGAACAGAAAGCACATTTTTGTAACAGGTGGTGTAGTATCAGGTCTTGGCAAGGGAATAACGGCAGCATCTCTGGGAAGATTATTAAAAGCCAGAGGATTAAAGGTAGCAGCCCAAAAGTTGGACCCATATATTAATGTTGACCCGGGAACCATGAGCCCGTTTCAGCATGGAGAAGTCTATGTAACTGAGGATGGAACAGAGACAGATCTGGATCTGGGACATTATGAGAGATTCATAGATGAGGATCTGAATAAATACTCCAATCTCACCAGCGGAAAAGTGTACTGGAACGTACTTAATAAGGAGAGAAGGGGAGAATATCTAGGAGAAACGGTTCAGGTCATTCCCCATATCACCAATGAGATTAAATCTTTTATATATGAAGTTGGCGAAAAAACCAATGCAGATGTAGTAATAACAGAAATCGGAGGAACAACCGGTGATATCGAGAGCCAGCCATTCCTCGAGGCAATAAGGCAGATAAGCCTGGAACAAGATAAGGAAGATACGCTTTTTATTCATGTTACTCTTGTTCCATATATTCATGGCTCCAATGAGCACAAGTCCAAGCCTACCCAGCACTCCGTAAAAGAGCTTCAGGGAATGGGTATCACACCGGATATTATAGTTCTTAGATGCGACGAACCACTAGAAGAAAGCATCTTCAAGAAAATATCACTTTTTTGCAATGTCAGACCTGACTGCGTAATAGAAAACAGAACCATTCCTAACCTATATGAAGTCCCGCTAATGATGGAAAAGAGTCACTTTTCCGAAATCGTATGCCGTGAACTCAAAATAGATGCAGGTCCTCTTGAACTTACCGAATGGATAAACATGGTAGACAGGGTCAATGCGGCCTCTGATGTGGTTAATATTGGATTGGTAGGAAAGTATACAGAACTCCACGATGCATATCTATCTGTAGCAGAAGCACTTCGCCATGCAGGATTCTATCATGGTGTTAAGATCAATATAGAATGGATCGATTCTGAGAATATATCAGAAGAAACAGTAGCTGATGCCCTCAAAAATTGCGATGGGATCGTTCTTCCGGGTGGATTCGGAAGCAGAGGAATAAAGGGAATGATCCTGACTGCAGATTATTGCAGAAAGAATAATGTGCCATATCTGGGGATCTGTCTTGGAATGCAGATCGCGGTTATTGATTTCGCCAGAAATGTAGCTGGAATCAAGGATGCTGATTCAGGAGAATTCAATGAGTGTGCTGAGAATAAAGTCATTGATTTCCTGCCAGATCAAAACAGCCATGTTAACATGGGTGGAACGCTCAGACTCGGAGCATACCCATGCAAATTACGAGATAATACGAGAATAAGAGATTGCTATGGAAGAGAAGAAATAAGCGAACGTCATAGACATAGATATGAGTTCAATAATACTTATAGAGACGTTTTGGAAAATGCAGGAATGACGATAAGTGGTACATCACCGGATGACTACATTGTGGAAACTGTAGAACTTCAGTCCAATGATTTCTATGTAGGAGTTCAGTTCCATCCGGAATTCAAGAGCCGTCCTGATAGACCTCATCCATTGTTTTTGGGATTGGTTGGAGCTTCGATTAAAAATAAAAGTAAAAAAATGTAACAATCATACTGATTAAATATTAAAGAGTGTAGCAGTTCATAAATAATCTGTGTTGACAACAATTTTTTTTAGGTATAATATTACTTATATTAAGCAAGGGCGCTTAGGGACACAGGTCTCTAAGCGCCCTTTTGCTTATATAATTAGCAATTGAAACAATTCATACAGGAGGAACCACCTATGCTATACAACGACGTATTAGAGCATGATGCATGTGGAATCGGAACAGTAGTTAATATCGACGGACATAAGGACTATAAGGTATTAGATGATGCCCTTACAATAGTTGAGAAACTAGAACACCGTGCAGGAAAAGATGCCACAGGTAAGGTCGGTGATGGAGTAGGTATTCTCCTTCAGATATCACATTCGTTCTTTTCAAAAGCAGCCAAAATCTCAGGGATAAAAATAGGTAGTGAAAGAGATTATGGTGTCGGAATGTTCTTTTTCCCGCAGGATAAACTAAAGAGAAACTTTGCTATGAGAATGTTTGAAGTCATGGCAGAGAAGAATGGCATGACATTTTCAGGATGGAGAGAAGTACCTACTCACCCGGAGATACTGGGAGATAAGGCCAGAGATTGTATGCCATATATAATGCAGGGATTTGTGGCAAGACCTGAATCTGTTAAAAAAGGCTTGGAATTTGATAGAAAGCTATATATTACCAGGCGAGAATTCGAACAAAGCTCGGAAGACACATATATATGCTCACTTTCATCCAGAACAATAGTATATAAGGGAATGTTTCTAGTGAATCAGCTGAGAGCCTTTTATGATGATTTACAGAAAAAAGAGTATGAGACAGCAATTGCAGTTGTCCATTCACGTTTCTCGACCAATACTACGCCTAGCTGGGACAGAGCACATCCATATAGGATGATTGCGCATAATGGTGAGATTAATACTATCCGTGGCAACATAGACAGAATGCTGGCCAGAGAAGAGACCATGAGTTCACCATTTCTAAAAGAGAACTCTCAGAAGATACTTCCGGTAGTGGATAACTCAGGATCAGACTCTGCTATGCTGGATAATACATTGGAATTTTTCTATATGAACGGGATGGACCTACCGCTTTCACTTATGATGCTGATCCCGGAACCTTGGAAACATAATAATTTTATGAAAGAGGATAGGAAAAACTTCTACCATTATTATGCAACGATGATGGAACCCTGGGACGGACCTGCAGCTATACTCTTTTCCGACGGGGACTTGGTAGGAGCTACTCTTGACAGAAATGGATTACGACCATCTAGATATTACATTACGGATGATAACAGACTGATATTGGCATCAGAGGTTGGAGTACTGGATATAGAGCCTGAGCATATCGTAAAAAAGGCAAGACTGGAACCGGGACGGATACTGCTTGTAGATACTGTAAAAAAGAAAGTTATTACGGATAAAGAGTGCAAGAGTTATTACGCTGGCAGACATCCCTACGGAGAGTGGCTGGATCAGTACCTATTGCATCTGAGCAAACTAAAGATCCCTAATAAGAAAATACCTGAACATACACAGGAGATGAGAGACAAGCTGTACAAGGTTTTTGGATATACCTATGAAGATGTCAAGGATCAGATCCTCCCGATGGCAACAAACAGTGTAGAGGCAACAGCATCCATGGGACATGATGTGCCATTGGCAGTTCTTTCGGAGCATCATCAGTTACTGTTTTCTTATTTCAAACAACTATTTGCCCAGGTTACAAACCCGCCTATTGATTCACTTCGTGAGAAGGTAGTTACAGATACTACAGTTTATATAGGCTCCGATGGTAACCTATTGGAAGAAAAGGGAGACAATTGCAGAGTCCTGGAGGTCAACGATCCTATTTTGACTGGGGTAGACCTGATGAAGATCAAGTCATTGGATCAGCCTGGATTTAAGACAAAGGTCATTTCAATCTTATATTATAAAAATACATCTTTAGAAAAGGCCCTGGACCAGCTGTGCATAAGTGTAGATAGAGCCTATGCATCAGGAACAAACATAGTTATATTGTCGGATAGAGGAGTAGATGAGAACCATGTGGCTATTCCGTCTCTGCTGGCAGTTTCAGCAGTAGAGCAGCATCTGGTAAGGACCAAAAAGAGAACTGCTGTATCTATTATCCTAGAGAGCGGCGAACCTAGAGATGTTCATCAGATGGCATGTCTGCTGGGATTCGGAGCAAGAGCTATCAATCCATATCTGGCTCATGAGTGTATAGCAGAGCTGATCGATATCGGAATACTGGATAAGGACTATCATACAGCTATAACTGACTATAACAAGGCAATCTTAGGCGGAATAGTTAAAATCGCAGCCAAGATGGGAATATCTACGCTTCAATCCTATCAGTCAGCCAGAATATTTGAAGCAATAGGTCTAAGCACCAAGGTTATAGATAAATATTTTACCGGTACGGTGAGTCGTGTGGGTGGAATAGGACTGGAAGAAATCGCTGAGGGAGTAGTTTATAGACATGATCATGCCTTTGATCCACTGGGGCTGGGGCTAAATACTTCCCTAGACAGCGTAGGATTCCATAAGCTTAGAAGTGGTAGTGACAAGGAAAATCATCTGTATAATCCTGAGACGATAATAGCCCTTCAACAGTCAACACAGAATGGTGATTATCAGAGATTTAAAGAATATACAACACTTGTGGATGGCAATACACCTCATACTTTGCGTGGCCTTCTGACTTTTGATCCAAAGAATACGCCTATTCCAATAGATGAGGTGGAACCGGCATCAGAAATCGTAAAGAGATTTAAGACCGGAGCCATGTCCTACGGATCTATATCCAAAGAGGCCCATGAATGTATGGCAATAGCTATGAATCGCCTTGGCGGTAAGTCAAATACAGGAGAAGGCGGAGAGGATCCTGTGCGATTTAATACAGAGAAAAATTCTGCTATCAAGCAGGTAGCATCAGGAAGATTCGGAGTAACAGAGGAATATCTGTCATCAGCTAAAGAAATCCAGATTAAGATGGCCCAGGGAGCTAAGCCGGGTGAGGGCGGACATCTACCCGGTACCAAGGTGTATCCTTGGATTGCCAAGACCAGATATTCTACGCCGGGTGTGTCACTTATATCACCACCACCTCATCACGATATATACTCAATTGAGGATCTGGCACAGCTGATATATGACCTTAAAAATGCCAACAGAAAGGCAAGGATATCAGTAAAGCTCGTATCTGAGGCAGGAGTAGGAACTATAGCCTCGGGTGTGGCCAAGGCAGGTGCGCAGGTCATACTTATATCAGGATATGATGGAGGAACCGGTGCCGCTCCGTCAAGCTCTATTCATAATGCAGGACTTCCGTGGGAGCTGGGGCTGACTGAGGCACATCATACGCTGATCCAAAATGGACTCAGGGACCGAGTGATAATAGAAACTGACGGCAAGCTGATGAGTGGAAGAGATGTAGTGATCGCAGCACTTCTCGGAGCTGAGGAATATGGATTTGCAACTGCACCATTGGTTACTATGGGATGCATGATGATGAGGGTCTGTAGTATGGATACATGTCCATTTGGAGTAGCTACCCAAAATGAGACCCTTAGAAAAAGGTTCAGAGGTAAACCTGAATATGTAATGAATTTCATGAATTTTATCGCAGAAGAGATGCGAGAACTCATGGCATCAATGGGATTTAGAACTGTGGAGGAAATGGTAGGCAGATGTGACTGTCTAAAGGTCAAGGATAATTTGATAACAGGAAGAGCCGAAATGGTAGACCTGGACAATATCATAGATCCATCCTATGCAAATGCCGAAAAGAGACATTTTGATCCTGAGGCGGTATATGATTTCGCATTGGACAAAACTATAGATGAGTCGAAACTGATCCCGAAATTCAGGAAAAAGATAGAAGAAAAAAAGAAACACGAGGAGATGATATTTGTTTCTTCCACAAATAGAACAGTAGGAACGATCTTAGGATCTGAGATCCTGGAATCCTGTGGTGATAATCTAAAGGAAGATACTTATATAGTTGATTGTATCGGTGGCGGAGGTCAGTCATTCGGAGCTTTTATCCCGAAGGGACTTACTCTTAGGCTGAGAGGCGATGCCAATGATGGATTCGGTAAGGGATTATCAGGAGGCAAGCTTATAGTTACTCCGCCGAAGAACAGTACATTAAAGGCAAGTGAAAACATAATAATCGGAAACGTAGCACTATATGGTGCGACTTCCGGCAAGGCCTATGTATGCGGTATAGCTGGTGAGAGATTCTGTGTTAGAAATTCCGGAGCTACAGCTGTAGCCGAGGGATGCGGAGATCATGGACTGGAATATATGACCGGAGGACGTGCAGTTATCCTGGGAATGACAGGCAAGAATTTCGCAGCAGGAATGAGCGGTGGCGTGGCTTATGTTCTGGACAAGGATCATACACTATATCTGAGGATCAATAAGGACATGGTTACTATGCACGAAGTGACCGAGAAATACGATATTCAGGAGCTCAAGAATATACTTAAGGATTATTGCAAGGAGACAGGATCGGTTCTTGGCAATAACATTCTGAATGATTTTGCAGAGTATCTTCCGCATTTTAAAAAAATAGTACCTTTGGATTATCAAAAGGTTCTGGTGGCCATCAGCAAATATGAGGAGCAGGGAATATCTCATGAGAATGCAGAACTTGAAGCCTTCAAAGAAATAAGTGCTATATAAGGAGAAAAGCAATGGGTAAGCCAACAGGATTTTTGGAATACGAGAGAAAAGAGAATAACAACATTGCTCCGAAGGATAGAATCAAAAATTATGAAGAATTTCATAATGTACTAGACCAGGAGGAGAGGAAGAAACAGGCAGCCAGATGCATGAACTGCGGAGTCCCGATGTGTCAATCAGCCATCAGATTAAGTGGAATGGTAACAGGATGCCCTCTTCATAATCTGATCCCGGAATGGAATGATGAGATATATCATGGGCATATAGAGCATGCACTTAGCAGATTATTAAAGACAAATAATTTCCCGGAATTCACCGGGAGGGTGTGCCCCGAACTGTGCGAAAAGGCATGCTTAAATGGGAGAGATGGTGACAGTGTTACGATTCATGATAATGAATTGTACTTGATAGAAAAAGCCTTTGAAATGGGATATATGAAGCCTTGTATTCCGGATGTCAGAAGTGGAAAAAGCGTAGCTGTAGTAGGCTCAGGACCTTCAGGACTGGCAGTAGCGGATCAGCTCAATCATAGGGGACATACGGTAACTGTGATCGAGCGGGAAAACATGATCGGTGGGTTGCTGATGTATGGTATTCCTAATATGAAACTCGACAAGGGTGCGATACTTAGACGTCAGAAGCTGATGGAAGAGGAAGGTGTTGTATTTAAGACCGGAATCAACGTTGGCGTGGATATATCAAAGGATGAGATAATGAGGGAATATGATGCTGTGGTTCTATGCTGCGGTGCCAAAAAACCCAGAACACTAGGGATCGAAGGAGCTGATGAAACAGATGGAATATATTATGCAGTGGATTTTCTAAAAGCAAATACAAAACATCTGTTAGATCCTGAAAAAGAGAAACCGATAAGTGCCAAGGATAGAGATGTAGTGATTGTAGGTGGTGGTGATACCGGTAATGATTGTGTCGGGACATGCATCAGACAAGGCGCAAAATCAGTGACTCAGCTAGAGATGATGCCGAAACCACCTATAGTAAGGCAGGAAAATAATCCGTGGCCTGAGTGGCCCAAGGTTCTAAAGACTGATTATGGTCAAGAAGAGGCAATAGCAGTTTTCGGTCATGATCCCAGAGAGTATGAGACCACGGTCAAGGAAATTATCACTCAAAATGGAAAACTGGCAGAGATTAAAACCAACAATGTCAGATTTGAGAATCGACAGATGATAGAGGTACCTGATTCTGAAAAGAATTTGAAGTGTGATCTTCTTATTATTGCTGCAGGATTTGTAGGATGCGAAGACTATATCAGTAATGCCTTTGGACTTCAGCTTACCAATCGTAATTCAGTTGCCACGGAAGAGAATCATTACAGGACAAATTACGATAATGTTTTTACCGCAGGTGATATGCATAGAGGCCAGTCACTGGTGGTATGGGCTATTTCAGAAGGACGTGAGGCAGCAAGAGAAGTCGACGAATACCTGATGGGATATACGAATATGTAACTCAAGGCATAGTGAAAAACGTAATATAACAGCAAAGGCGCTGCTCGGGAGGAATGATCTCGGACTGCGCCTTTTTACATATTTAGACATCTATGGAAAAAGCAAAGCACTTTATTGATCGTAATAAGGTGAGGATACAAAAGAAAAGGAAAAAGATATGTGCTCAATTTTAACAACATCCCAAAAAAGCATCGCGATTGACAAACTAGAGGAATGCTTTGACAGAACTATTCCAAGAGGCCCGGACATGACGAGGCTCATCGAGACTCCAATTGGGTATATGGGATTCCATCGCTTAGCCATAATGGGTCTGACAGAAGAAGGAATGCAGCCCTTTTCACTGGGGCAGAATATGCTGGTATGTAATGGTGAGATCTATGGATTCCATAGACTAAAGGACAATCTTATAAAAAAAGGATATAAATTTAGGTCTCAAAGTGATTGTGAGATCATACTCCCATTATATAAAGAACTTGGAACCAATGTTTTCCAGGTACTGGGAAGTGAATTTGCTCTTTGCATATATGATGCAGATAAGAATCAGATCATAGCAGCCAGAGATCCGATCGGTATCAGACCATTGTTCTATGGTTACGATGAAAACGGTGGGATTGTTTTCGCATCAGAGGCCTGTAACCTGATAGATCTGTGTCATGAGATTAAACCATTTCCACCAGGACATTACTATATGGATGGACAATTTATCGGATATATAGATCTTACAGGTGTGGATAAGTATTCGACAAGTGATGTGGAAACAGCCTGCAGAGGCATACATGAGAGGCTAATAGAATCTGTGGATGAGAGGATGTGCGCCGATGCACCTCTTGGATTCCTTTTATCGGGAGGATTGGATTCCAGTCTGGTATGTGGAATCGCAGCCAAGCGTTTAGAAAAGGGAAAGAAGCTTAGGACATTTGCCATTGGAATGGAAGAGGATGCGATAGATCTTAAATATGCAAGAAAGGCAGCAGGATATATAGGATCTGATCATACAGAGGTCATTATGACAAGAGACCAGGTCATTAAAGAGCTTCCTAATGTTATCAAGCTACTGGGAACATGGGATATAACAACCATAAGAGCCAGTATGGGAATGTATCTTTGTTGTAAATGGATACATGAAAATACAGATGTAAGAGTACTCATGACTGGTGAGATCTCAGATGAACTCTTTGGATATAAATACACTGACTATGCTCCAGATGCCAATGCATTTCAGGAAGAATCGAAAAAGCGTATCGATGAATTATATATGTATGATGTGCTAAGGGCAGACAGATGTATCTCTGCAAACAGTATAGAGGCCAGAGTCCCGTTTGGGGATACAGAGTTTGTCAGGTATGTAATGTCGATAGATCCTGAGATTAAGATGAATAAATATGATATGGGGAAATATCTGCTCCGTCATGCATTTGAAGATGATAAATTACTTCCGGATGATATTTTGTGGAGGCAAAAAGCAGCATTCTCAGATGCAGTAGGTCACAGCATGGTAGATGACATAAAAGAATACGCCGAAGCAAAATATTCGGATTCTGAATATGAGGAAAAAATAAAGAAATATGAATATTGCAGGCCATTTACCAAGGAGAGTCTGTTATATAGGGAGATATTCGAAGAATATTATCCCGGCCAGGCGGAAATGATCAAAGATTACTGGATGCCTAATAAAAACTGGAAGGGCTGCAATGTAAATGATCCCTCTGCAAGAGTACTGGGAAATTATGGAGAATCAGGTCTGTAAAAACACATTATTGTATAGAAAGAGGTAATTACTATGGAAAAAGATGCAATGCATTTGCCGGAATTATTTGGAAGCTGTGTTTTCAATGAAGAAACAATGAAAAAGCGACTGTCATCGGCCAGTTACAAAGCATGGAAGAAGTGCACAACAGACAAAACTTCATTGGAGCTTGAAACAGCCAATGAAATTGCAGAGGCTATGAAGCAGTGGGCCATGGAAAAGGGAGCCACCCATTATACTCATTGGTTCCAGCCAATGACAGATGTAACCGCAGAGAAACATGATTCATTTATCAGCTCGGTAGGTGGCGGTAAGATCGATATGGAATTTTCAGGAAAAGAACTTATCAAGGGAGAACCGGATGCATCTTCATTTCCATCAGGAGGATTGAGAGCAACATTTGAGGCAAGAGGATATACGGCATGGGATCCTACATCATATGCATTTGTAAAGGATAATTCGCTTTATATACCAACTATTTTTCTATCATATTCGGGTCAGGCACTGGATAAAAAGATACCATTACTTCGTTCTATGGATGCAGTATCTAAACAGTCTGTGAGGATACTTCGCTTATTTGGGGATAATGAAACCACACGAGTAACTGCTCAGTGTGGACCGGAACAGGAATATTTCCTCGTAGATAAGAAATTATTTAATCAAAGAGAAGATCTTAGAATGACAGGTCGAACACTTTTTGGTAATAAGCCACCAAGAGGTCAGGAACTGGAGGATCATTATTTCGGACAGCTAAAACCAAGAGTAGCAGCATATATGGAAGATCTGGACAATGAACTATGGAAGCTCGGAGTTCTGTCAAAGACCAAGCATAACGAAGTAGCACCGTCACAGCATGAGATGGCTCCTATATTTTCAGATGCCAATACAGCCGGAGATTCTAATCAGTTGGTCATGAACATGATGAAAAAAGTTGCAGACAGACATGGATTCGTATGCCTGCTTCACGAAAAACCCTTTGACGGAGTCAATGGATCGGGTAAGCATGATAACTGGTCTCTTCAGACAGATACGGGGAAGAATCTTTTGAAACCAGGAAATACTCCCTCACAGAATGCACAGTTTTTGTTATTTTTAGCAGCATTTATAAAGGGAATAGATGAGTATCAGGAGACTATCAGATGCACTGTGGCATCTGCAGGCAATGATCATAGACTGGGAGCTCAGGAAGCACCTCCTGCAATTATTTCGATTTTCCTGGGAGATGAACTTAATTCCATCGTAGATGCTATTGTGGAGGGAAAATCTTATCAGGATGGTGGTAGAAAGAAACTAAAGATCGGAGTAGATGTGCTACCTCAGATCTCGCAGGACACTACCGATCGTAATAGAACATCACCAATGGCCTTCACCGGAAATAAGTTTGAATTCAGAATGCTGGGAAGTGCTCAGTCAGTATCGGGCCCAAACGTTGCGCTCAATACGATAATGGCGCAGGAATTAAGGGAGTTTGCGGATAAGCTTGAAAAGTCAAAAAATCTCGATAGCGATCTTCAGGAACTGATACAGAAGACATTTAAAGAGCATCAGAGAATAATTTTCAATGGAAATGGCTATGATGAGTCATGGGTCAAGGAAGCCCAAAAAAGAGGACTTGCCAACCTAGTATCAACAGCAGATGCTCTACCACATTACGCATCTAAAAAAGCAATAGAACTATATGTTGAAAATGGTGTGTACACAGAGGAGGAAATGGTGGCAAGAGCAAATGTCCATGCTGAAACATACGGCGCCAAGATCTCTATTGAAGCCAGAACAATGCTAGATATGGCTCGTAGACAGATAATGCCTGCAGTATCAGCCTACGCCGGAGAACTGTCGGTAAGATTGGCAAGACTAAAAGAGGCAGGATGCGTCACTGCATATGAGAGGGATACATCAAAAGAGGTAGCCGATTTAACGGACACAATGATGAAGGACAACCAGAAATTAGGTCTTGATATGGATAAGGTACCGGAGGATCCATGGAAGGCAATGGAATATTATCATGATGTTATCATTCCGGATATGAATAAGGTAAGGGCTAGTGCCGATTCCCTAGAGCAACTGGTAGATGAAAAGTATTGGCCATTCCCTATATACTCGGAATTGCTGTTCTCGGAGTGATATTAATTTTATAAGGCATTTTAATAAGAAATTTTATTAGTACAGACAGCTGCGAGCATTATCTTGTTCGTAGCTGTCTCTTGGGAAAAAGAGTATAATTAAACTATATTAAATATCTGTTTTTTTACCAATCAACAAGAAAGGCAATGAAATGGCGGGATACACAAAAGAGGAAGCTCTGGAATATGTGAGAGAAAATGATGTAAAGTTTATCAGATTGGCATTTTGTGACATTTATGGGACACATAAAAATGTGTCGATTATGCCTGACGAACTGGAAAAAGCTTTTGATGTAGGAGTTGGATTCGACTCATTTAAAATAGATGGATTTGATGATCCATTGTATCGCGGACTCATGTTGATTCCGGATCCATCTACTCTTAATACTTTGCCATGGCGACCACAGCAGGGAGGCGTTATTCGATTCTACTGCGATGTAGTCACAAATGATGGCAAGCCATTTCCATATGATGCCAGAAAATACCTTAGAGATACGCTGAATGAATGCAAAGAGAATGGTTTTTCTGTAAGGGTGGCGATAAGAAGCGAATTCTATTTGTTTAAAACTGATGAATCTGGTAATCCTACTGATATTCCGTGGGATAACGGAGGATATTATGACATAGCTCCGGCTGACAGAGGTGAAAATATTCGACGTGAAATATGTCTATGCTTAGAAGAAATGGGATTGCATCCGGTTATTTCCTATCATGAGTCAGGTCCAGGTCAAAACGAAATAGACTTCAAAGGCGATGATGCTCTTAGGTCAGCGGAACAATTTTTTACATATAAAAATGTAGTTACATCGGTTTCTGCCAGGAATGGGATCTATGCTTCATTTTCACCAAAGCCTATAAAGGGCAAAAGTGGGAATGGGCTTCATCTTCAGATCAGGCTCTATCAGGCCGGAGTAGACATGGAGGACATAGACCCGGAAATCACTAGGAACTTCATGGCAGGATTGCTGAATAGGATGAGAGATATCACAGTATTTTTAAATACTACCAGCGAATCCTATCTGAGATTTGGTGAAAACGAAGCTCCAAGATTTATCAGTTGGACGAAAAACAATTTTCCCAGTCTGATAAAAGTGCCGATAGTTGGAGGAAGAAAAGACGGGTTTGTACTTAGATCTCCTGATTCCGAGATCAATCCATATCTGGCATATGCGATGCTTATCCAGGCCGGCCTCGAAGGTATAAAAAACAAGGAAGAACTAGCAGAACCACAAGATGTAGATACGGTAAGGAAAAATGTTGCAGAGAAAAATACCTCAGGCAGCAATGCAATAGATAACGAGGGATATATAGGACTTAAACAGCTTCCAATTACAATTGAGGAGGCAGTTCAGTGTGCTAAAAACAGTGAATTTTTAAATAATGAAAAAAGAGCGTTTATGACAGAGCGTTTTGTCGAAAAAATAGAGCAACGAGAAAAATTCTAAGCTAGGAGCATCTATGGAAACAGCATTGATCATATGTGATGCTCCAAAGGGTCGGGAATTATATGGAGATTTTCTCAAGTCCAACGGGTATGAACAGGTCACTGTGGTGGGTACGCCTCAAAGTGGCAGACAAGCATTTATTGAGAATGAGTACGATATCTGCATCATAAACAGCCCCCTTAAGAGCGAAAATGCAATTTCTCTATCTGTTGATATTGCAACAGGCAATTATTGTCAGGTTATATTGTTTGTTAATGAGGAAATGTACGAAGCTACTGTTAATGCAGTAGCGAAGTACGGAGTATTGACGATTTCCAAGCCCTTTAACAGACAGTTCTTTTTGGGTGCGCTTCAGATGACAAGAGCCATTAATTATAGGATATCTGTCTATAATGCCAAGGTGAAAAAACTCCAGAAGAAAATGGATGAGAATAAACGGGTGTCTCAGGCGAAATGTATATTGATAGAAAAACAAAATTTATCAGAGCAGGAAGCTCATAGATTTATAGAAAAGCAGGCAATGAATCAGAGGACTACCAGACTGGACATCGCCGAAAGTATCATAGATTACTACAACTGATATTAGAAAATATAGATAGGAGCATGATAAAACAATGCTACCACAAGATCCCTACATGCTACTCAGTGTGATCAATATGAAATTAAGAGATTCCTATGAATCACTGGGAGAACTGACAAGATCAGAAGGAATAGACGAAATATCCATAACAGAACCCCTTAAAAAAGTAGGATTTGAGTATGATATTTCTACCAATACATTCAAACAAAAATAAGTAATTACCGGTATGATCAAAAAATCAGAAATTATCGGAGGCTTTATAAAATTTTAAGAAAACTTATTATGTGAAAAACTTGTCACATATAGGCCTGTGAGGTATAATTTTTACGCAGTTTTATGATAATTAAAGCATGCGCATGAGAGAATCAGCGCGTCTATCTATAAAGGATAGGCAATTAGAGAGGTGAATATAATGAAAAAACCTGTAGTTCTTATGGTTCTTGACGGTTACGGACTTTCCGATGACCACGATTACAATGCTGTATATATGGCCAAAACTCCGGTTATGGACAAGCTGATGGCTGAGTGTCCCTTTGAAAAGGGATATGCATCAGGTCTGGCAGTAGGACTTCCTGATGGCCAGATGGGTAACTCAGAGGTAGGACACATGAATATAGGATCCGGAAGGATCATATATCAGGATCTTACACTTATTACCAAGTATATTGAGGAAGGCACATTCTTCAAAAATAAAGAGCTTCTGGAAGCAATTGATAATTGCAAGAAGAATAGCTCAGACTTACATATCTGGGGACTATTATCAGATGGCGGTGTTCATTCACACATCACTCAGCTGTATGCACTTCTTAAGCTTTGTAAGGATGAGAATTTTGAAAATGTATATGTACATCCTTTCTTTGACGGAAGAGATACACCTCCTTCTTCAGGTAAGGATTACCTGCAGATGTTGATGGACAAAATGGATGAGATAGGTGTAGGCAAGGTTGCTTCACTTTCAGGACGTTACTATGCAATGGATCGAGATAACAATTGGGATAGAATTCAGAAGGCATATGATAGCCTGGTTATCGGTGAGGGCAATAGAGCCAGCGATCCTATCAAGGCTATGCAGGACAGCTATGACAATGGAGTAACAGACGAATTCGTGCTACCTACTGTTATCGTAGATGAGAATGATAAGCCACTTAGTCTGGTAAAAGAAAATGATTCTGTTATCTTCTTTAACTTCCGTCCTGATAGAGCAAGAGAGATCACCAAGGCATTTTGCTTTACTGATTCTGATATTGCATCAATGTCTGGAGATGCATCTGATACAAAGTGCATCAAATATCTAAAGAGACAGAAGGGATATTTCCCTCTTACATATGTATGTTTCAAGGATTATGATGAGACTATTCCCAATAAAAAGGTAGCTTTTAAAAAAGAAGAGATTAAAAATACATTTGGTGAGTATCTGGCTAAAAATGGTAAGACACAGCTTCGTATCGCAGAGACAGAAAAATATGCTCATGTAACATTTTTCTTTAATGGTGGTCTGGAAGAACCTAATAAAAACGAGGACAGAACGCTTGTTCCTTCACCGGCAGTAGCTACTTATGATCTACAGCCCGAGATGAGCGCACCGGAAGTAAGTGAGAAATTGGATGCAGCTATTTGCTCCGGAGATTACGATGTAATAGTAATCAATTTTGCCAACCCTGATATGGTAGGTCATACCGGAATACTGGATGCAGCTATTGAAGCAGTTGAGAGAATAGATCAATGTGTTGGAGCAGCAGTTGATGCTGTCAAGAAGATGGACGGAGTACTGTTTATATGCGCTGACCACGGTAATGCAGAACAGATGCTGAACAAGGAAACAGGCCAGCCTCATACAGCTCATACCACCAACCCAGTTCCATTTATTCTTTATAATTATGATCCTGAATATACCATTAGATCAGAAGGCAGACTCTGTGATATAGCACCTACACTTCTAGAGGTCATGGGAATGGAGATTCCTAAGGAGATGACAGG
>ERZ795062.513-NODE-513-length-31895-cov-6.123241_pt1 | contig 31895 bp, 47 predicted proteins | sample MGYA00375146_ERZ795062 | MGnify/ENA primary metagenome ERZ795062 (study PRJEB30191, sample SAMN05720281) | activated sludge metagenome | isolation source: Anaerobic digester | place: USA | collected 2015-07-16 ...
AGATAAAGTGAGAGAACAGTCGCTTGGTGCAGATGGTAGAGTTACTGACAAGTATAGGGATAAGTTTATCGCCGTGGCGACGCGCTTCGACGAGTATGAGGACAATTATCAGTGGGATTGACAAATATAAAGAGACCCTGACGGTTAAGTCAGGGTCTTTACTAATTGTTTGATATACGCCTGTCGACTTCCTCAATCAGGCGTTGAATGAACGGGTCAGATAACTCGCTCACTAAGCCAAGCAAGCACTTGTCTTGAAGTACTTGTAGAGCCTCATCGGTATGGTGTTCCTTAGCGGCTTCATCGTAGAAGTTCTGCCAGCGTTCAAGGATGCTACGTGTCCTATCTACAGCCAGGTCAAATACCGGCTTCATTTCATCACCTCCCTTCATCTAAGATACGTCCTCGCACATACGCGTGTAGATAGTCCTATATAGTTCACTGTTAACGTTTAGAAAATTGCCGTCATACATAGATAACGCAAGGTCATTAAGGAAGTCGTTGACTGCTTCATCATGCCTTATACCATAGTATCTCATAGCCTCTGTGGGCGTCACTATCCTTAACAGCCTAGAGCAGTATCGTAGAATAGGCGCAAGTTGCTTAATAGTTGTCGTATCTTTGCCTAAGATAGCATCAACTAGGTACGCGGCATTCTCAATCTTGTGTATGTTTTCATAAGGAGTTTTTGCGGCGGTGTCACCAGAATGATACCATACAAACGCCCCGTCATCACATAGTCTTTTAATCTTACCTATCTCGAAGCTGTCACCCATCTGGCATATTACAATCTCGTTCTCTTTGAAGCTCATTTTAGCTTTTGCTTTATTCCAGCAAGTGTACGAGCATTGCATACCATCTTTAGTCTTATACAAATGCTCGACAGCTGGTATAAACTTCTTCTTACAAACTGTGCAAACATTCACTTTCATATTATCCCTCCAGATACATCACCAGGTCAACTATATCCTCGAAGTTTTGGGCATCTAGTTCCTGCATGACTTCATTATATTTGTCCGGGTCCTCTGACTGTAGCTCGTCTAGTTTAGCGTCGAGGCGGCCATACGACCCCTGGCCTTTTGCTAGTAGCTTTATAGCTTTTCTTATATCCATCTTATCTGTGATTACCTTCATGTTAGAATTCTCCTTTCATAATGTTGTTGTATCTATCCAACAGAGACTGTGTCTCAGGGTCGTTCTGAGCGATGAGGCGCAGAAGCTCCATGTCCTGGAACTGCTTCTTTTTCTGGTCGAGCTTAGCTTTAATCTTCTTCAGCTCTTTAGCCATTTCCTTGCGGCGCTCATGAGCTGTTGTGACAACTATGTCAATAACCCAAGTCTGAGCGGTTATACAATCAGGGTCTGTGTTTGTTACGACACCCACTGACCACTGGTTATCCGTATCTTTGGCTACTGACTTATCAATCTGAGCTCTCTCGTAGACAACAACATCACCTACCTGTAAGTTCATGTCGGTGTAGAACACACCGACCCTATCTGAACTAATATGCTTAACCTCAACTGTTTTCTGATTTGCGAACATAATCATATCCTCCTTATTTGTTTGATAAATTTTTCTTGTACTGTTCTCAAGTACGCGACACTTAGCATTGCCGCGTTCAAATGGGTCATAGTCTATTGGTTCATCAATATCTACAATCTGAGCTCTAACTAAACCGCCTTTCGTTTCAATGACAACTCTGTCACCAATTGTGCACGTTATATCTGTATACACGTGCACGATACTGTTCTCAGTTATTTGTACTGCAATCTTCCTGAACATTTGTTACCTCCGATACTAATACCCACGCGTTCCATGGGCTATATTCAGGTCTAGACTCTAGATTATTATTCTTCAAAGCAATTTCCAGGGTGGAAACAGCTAACCATAATGCAAACATACCACTGAGCACTAAGTGTACAACTAGTAGCACTCTTGCGGCTATATATTTATATCTATCTTTCTTGTTCATAGTATACCTCCTCATACGTGTAGAACCTTTCAAGTATTTTGTCAAGGATGCCAGCGTATGTTGTATCGTATACTGGCATCATTGCTTTCTCGTCAATCCTAAGAACTGGCTTGTAGGTATCCTTCAGCTCCTCATATACGTCATTCAAGTAATAGTCAGGGTCTTCAGTTAACTCAACCGTCAACCACTTGAGCAACTCAGGCGGCGCGGTGAGGACTTCCTCCGCCACTTCTTCCAGCATCTTTGTGCGCTGCTTGTAGGCGTCCATCATTTCTAGGACAATATCTACAACCGGCTTCTGGCCTTTGACTGGAGTACGTGGTGGACGATAGCCGAGGGTACGCTGAGTCTCCCAGAGCTGATAGATGGCTTGTAGCTCCGCTACCTCGCTGTCGTTCAGCTCCTTCTTGCTCTTAAGGTACTTTGCCCTTGAGTTAATCTTTTCACATGCTTTGCAAGTGGTGTAGGTGCCCTTGCGACCACCATAATAGTTGCGGAATTGTTCTAATGGCTTAATTACACCGCACTGCTTACATGTCTTTGTTGCTGACATTAGATTCGCCTCCTACTTCATTACTGCTTCTTTTGCAAGCTTTGCTGCAAGTGCTTCAGGGTAGCCATCTTTGACCAACCGATTGTAGGTCTTCGTGTATTCATCCAGTGCCCACTTAATCAGGTCCTTTGGATTTACTTTCGGTACTTCCTCAGGTTCAGGAACTGTCTGACTTTTATAAGCCATATTTCGTATACACGCCTTGTCTTTGCGAATTAAGCAACCCTCTTCGACGACTAGAGGCATGTTGTGTAACACACAGACGAAGTTGTTTTTAGATACTTGTGTGCAGAATCTGCAGCGTTGATTTACTGGAAATCCTTTGTGGTTCTCTTGCCTAAGATTGCAGTAGAACCCGTCAGATACTTTGTAGGTAACAGTTGTCTTGATTTTCTTCACATGCTTGCCTCCAGTCTGCCAACGGCTAGTGCTCCAACGTATCTACTCGCTAGCTCTTTCTCTATTACCCTTATGAGGGTTGGAAGATAGACCTTGCGGTATGTTGTTGGATTGATGCACAGTGTGCCTTGGTCAATCATCTTGTTTACTTTACGACAGAACGCATGTGCGTACCCTGTCGCTGGGACGACTTGACTACGAATCTCATTGTAGATATCCATCAAGTCGCCGTCTGAAGTCTTACTAATAAGTTGCTCAAGTGTCATCATAGTTATTACCTCCTATTAATTCCAATATCATCTTGTGGGTTAATCTCTTCAGCATATGCGTAGAATCTCTTTTCAGCATCTACATGAGTTACCTCATAGTCATGAATGCCACACTCTGCTGAACAATACAAAGCGCCTTCAGCTGCCCAGATTGTATCACATGTTCCTAAATCAATACCACATGCAGCGCACTTATCTGTGCTATGTTCATCAAATAATCGCGGACTTTTTACATGTCCGTTGTCATTATAATCATGTAAGTCAGTTGCGAGAAGCTTTACACCACACTTAATACATTTGACATGTGTATGTGATAATAATGTTACGATACTTACCTGTTGTTCAGTACCGCACATGTAACACACAAACTGTACATATGTATTGTCTAGCTTATCCAACCATGACTCATGACTGAGTGCTTTCTTAAGTTCGTTTCTCATTTGCGTTCCCTACCTTTCTTCATTTCGGCCTCTCTAATGCGAGTGATTTTATAGCACTCTTTGCAATCGCGCCTGTATTTTATGTTGCCTTTGTTGTCTTTGCCGTCTTTGTAGAATTCTTCTACTGGCTTGAGTTCGCCGCAACACCCGCAAACTCTGTGCGTTTCTGTATCTTTATTAGATACAAACATTTCTTTTATACTCATTGAATTGAGCCTCCTTAATCTGACAGCCCATAGGTTATTGTACTGGGCTGTCTTGTTTATTTTTGTACAATAACCGTTTTTCTTACTATTAATATTATATCACGAAAGAGTGCAGCCGTAAATAGGTTTTAGAGAAACGATGTGGCGGCTACTCGGTTCTTTTATAAACTGCCTGAGTATACTGGTTGGTGATATGCGGTCTATTTGATAGAGCCCATATTCGCTCAGTCCACTTAGTCTTACCAACCTTCGCACTCTCAACACGTATTTGCTCCGCTGTTGCGTCGAGGCTATCTGCCTGGTGCACAATATGAGCTTCAAGTGATGAAGGAGGCACTGCAGCACCGTATTCTTGCTTGCCATGATGACTGAGAATAATGTGGCATAGTAGTTCAAGCTTAGCTTCGTCTTTATCATTTTTGAGCAAATTATTCTCTTCAGCAAAGTTGTTGATAAACTGTGCACCAAGGAAAGTATGCTCATATAGCAATCCTTCGTCAGTCATTTCACATATAATGCCATTGATTCTGTAACCAAACAGCTTACCCAAGTCATGAAGCAATCCACCGACTGTAGCAAGTTCCACAAAAGAGCCAGGAATAGTTTCAGCGATTGCTTTTGCAATCTTTGCAACAGATACGCAATGGATAAGTGTACCAGCTGTATATGCATGATGAACAGTAACCGCGCCAGGCGCTGTAACCCAGAGATGCTTAAGCTGGTCAAGAATTGTAAGTGTCAATTCTCTTAACAGGTCATCGGTAACATTTGAAGCCATTTCATAAGCTTCAAGATATGTAGCGCCAATATCGACACCACTATTCGGAGTAAACTCACTGATGTGACGCTCAGTGTTTGTTGTCATACTTTTGACGTTTAGCTGAGGGGTACCAAGGTATTCTGTTAGTTGAGCAGTCACGTCTAGTATAGAGTTTTTATCAGGTATATTCTTGCCAGACCAATCCCAGTAGTTGCCTGTTATTGAATCAGTACCGTCGAAGAACTCCATTTGTAGATAAGGCTTTTTTGCCTTTGTCTCTCTGGCAGTGGCACTGATAACTACAAGAGGTATTGTAAACGTGCTGCCCATTTTTTGCTCTTTGATTTTCATATTACTTGTCCTCCTTCGGTGTATACCATACTGCATTATTAGCATCTTCCATTGGCATTGCAGCCAATTCAGCGACTGCCGCTGCCATTAAATCACTAAGTTGAGTATATGTGTGAACTCTTTCTTTACCGCCATTAACTGGAATAACTACAGGTACTGTAATACCATCTCTACCCGGCATCCATTCATTGTCTCGCTTACGCATGTAGAACTCTCGGATGTTGATATACTGTACCCCATCCCGGTATGCCGCCGCAACCTGTAGTTTGATTGCATCTGACTTTCTTACCTCACCAATAACTTTGTAGTTATCCCAAATTTTCTTTGCTTTAGCCATACTATACCTCCCATTTCTTAGAGCACTGCTTGCAAATACAGCAAATCTTATTCTTTGATGCTCCAAAGACCAATCCAGGGACACCTAAAGCAGCGACTCCAATAAGACCCTTAGCTTTGCTGTAACCCTTGGCATTACTAATAAAATCAGTACTACCACATCTTGGACACTTAATAGCCTTTGGAGGATTAAGTTCCTTAGCTTTGTTTTCAAGCTTTTCAGCTAGCGTTTGTAAATCAGCAATAAATCCCATAGCTAAACCTCCTTATAAATATCAAATACTGAACCATCGTATACGTTATATTCCAAATAACCTTTATCTTCTGGCTCTTTAAACCCAACATCAGGCGGAGTAAGCTTCTGACCCCATGACGGGTCTCCTTTCTCAGCCCCTGCTGTTATAGGGCATCTGAATGATTCAAAGTCAGAAAGCAGCCATCTGAATACTGGTATGTGTTCTTGCTCATCTTTATGAACAGCCAACACTATCTCATCATGTACTATAAGTATAAGCTGAGTCTTAAGATTGTGGTACTGAATATATTTATACATGTTCACAAGCTTAGACTTGATATAGTCAGCAGCACATCCTTGAATTAGGGCATTAGGAGCCTTGTAGCAATCGTCAGGGTCGAGGCGGCGACGCCTTCCATAGAAGTTCTTTACAAAGCCGCGTACCTTGATAACCTGGTGAACTGTTGCGATGAATGTCCTCGCCTCTGGCATCTGTGAGAAATAAGTAGCTTTCAAGTTAGTTGCCTCAGTTGTCGAACATCCAAGTAACTCGCTTAGGTGGTCAATACCCACCCCATAAATCAGAGCAAAATTGATTGTTTTTCCTTTAGACCTCATAGCTGATGCGTCTGGGTCTCCGGCGTTTATTTTGTCTATGAACTCATCAAAATCTTGATGGAATATCATAGCCGCTGTTGCTGCATGCACGTCATGACCATTTTTAATTGCATCTAACAGACTTGGAATCTTAGCGTAGTGTGCAAATAACCTGTATTCAACCTGGTCAAGGTCCATGAACCAAAGGTCATAATCTTCTGGTGGTATGAATGCTCGTCTGATTCTCGTATCTTTCTTAGGAAGAGTCTGTAGAGCGGGCTTGGTAATTGACATACGCCCTGTAGTTGCCTCCGTCTGGTTTATATTTCCATGCACCTTATCATCGCTATCCTTTTGGTCATAGATACCTACAGCATATGTTGTTAGAAGTTTCTCATACTTGCGGTATTCCAAAATATTCTTAACTATATTGACATTGTGCTTAGTTGCCAAAGTATTAAGAACATCTTTATCAAGCTTAGGGTTACCTTTTGCTGTTGTCGGAATCCAGCCATTGTTAACCCCTAGGTCCATTAGTACTCCGTACAGCTGTTTATTAGAGTTGATATTAAATATCTTACCAGCTTCATCATAAATTGCTTTTTCAGCATCATCAGTAAGCTGCTGTAGTTCTGCTTTCAACGGAGCCTCATAGTTTGGGTCAGTACGCATACCATATCGTTCCATTGCGTATAGTGCAACCATCAATTCACATTCTTTGTCATACAGTTCGATGAGGCCATCTTGTTCTAGTTTCTCATAGTCTGCAATGAACTCCAGGTAACAGTTCCAAACGTCTGCACCTCCGTATTGAGTAAGAAGTTCTCTTGGAATATGCCTATAGTCTGTTACCTTATTAAGCGCTTTGTATGAATCAACCATGAATTCAAACTTAACAACACTTCCAGGCAGCCTCGCGGCGATGTCTCTCAGTTGAAAAGACTTCCTGTTTTCATCGGCAAGCTTAGCTAGTACAACTGTATCGTGCAGCCTACCCTTAATCTTCATACCTGCATTAGCTATTTGATGCATGTCAAACTTAGTGTTGTGGGCTATCTTCTCAATTGTTTCATCTTCAAATAACGGCGCTAACTGTCTGAACTTTGAAAAGTTATCCTCTACAGTATCATATATAATGTAGGACTTTTTTCCATCGCATATCTGAATACTAAACGGATAGTCTTGTGGGTGCGCCGATTTTCCTGTACCAACCCAGCGTCTTACTACCTCTTTAGGCACCTTGTGTGAATGACTAAAGTGCGGATGGGTCTCTGTATCAAACGTTATGAAGCGTCTGCCCCTAAACTCAAAGGGGTCTACCAGTTTTAATAGTTCCTGAGGGTCTTCAAGTTCAATAAACTTGTCAACTTTATGCTTTGCGAATGTTGCAGCATCGTAAGTGTATCCGGTACCCTTTTGAATGATGGGTGTTTTCTTCGCCTGAATTATTGCCATATTATCTACCTCCTTTATTATATTATACCATAATTATGCGCAGCCGTAAATACCTTTTCTATTTTTATTTTATGGCTGCATGAATTTGATGTATTGGTTAGTACTTGCCAATTTAACTCCTTCTGAATAGTAAGTATTGGATAACTTATTTTCGTCATATTTACCGAACTTGATGTATATACCTACAAGATACTCTTTTGGAATCCGGCTGAATAGCTCCTGCTCGGTCAATCCAGTATACAGAATAACTTGTAGATTCTCATGCAATGCACAACTTATTAGAGCTAGAGTATCGTCGGGTTGCTCTGACCATTCAAGTCCAGCTAGTATTATACCCTCATTAAAATGGTTTTGTTTAACTTCTGCTATAATCTCGTCTGCAAACTTAAAGTAGGTTTGTGATTTCTTCAAGTGCTGGTTGAAACAATTCCGGCAATTGTTTCTACAAGATACTCCAATAATTAGGGCTCCCATGAATGGAGCGTCTTCTGTCCGTTCATGGATAATACCCTTATAGCTTACAAGTTTATTCAACATGAATTTGCTTGCGGTCCTTAAACTCCTGGAGCTTACCGGGGTTGTAGTTATCTACATCGCGTATATAGCCGGTAATACGCTGCATGTACTTGGTTACACCGCCGCAGTGAGGACATGAATCTACAACCTCATCAAGAACGCCGTGTTCAGGACAATAACAGATAACAGGTGACAAGGATATATAAGGTATTGAGTAGTTCTCACAAGTGTGTCTTACTATATGCTTAGCTTGTGAGCCAGATATGCCTTTAGCTAAGTATAGATGAACAACCGTACCACCAGTCATCTTTGTTTGTAGAGAATCCTGATGGTCAAGCAATGCCTTGATACCTTCAACTTCATTAACAGGTATATGACAACTGTTTGTATAGTATACGCTGTTGCCACTTCCCTGAGTGTAGATGTCAGGATAAGCTTTCCTATCCAGTTTAGCTAATCTGAAGCAAGTTGATTCAGCTGGTGTTGCTTCAAGGTTGTAAAGATTCCCGGTCTGCTTCTGGAATGATAAAAGTATTTCTCTCATGAAATCCAGCAACTCTTCAGCAAGTGCTTTACCTTGAGGTGTTGTAATTCCCATATTCAAATAGTTCTGGCACAGCTCATTCATTCCTACGTACCCAATTGTAGAGAAGTGATTATCAAGCGTACCAACATAGGTATCAAATGCCGGAAGCATGCCAGTACCTACAATATGCATGTTAAGCCAATTGCGTTTCTCTTCCAAGCTATCTCTAGCAATTTCCATATAGTCCTTAATCATAGACTTCAAGTAGTCTTTAGACTTGAACTTGCTTAAGTATCCGAGGCGAGGCAGATTCAAGGTTACGACACCAATAGAGCCAGTGCTGTCACCAGACCCAAATAAGCCGCCATTACGTTTGCTTAACTGATTAAGGTCAAGACGTAATCTACAACACATACTTCTGACATCGCTCGGGTCCATGTCACTGTTAATAAAGTTACTAAAATACGGATAGCCGTATTTGCCTGCCATTTCCCATAAAAGTTCATTGTTTGGATTGTCCCAGTCAAAGCCTTTCATGATTGAATAAGTAGGAATAGGATACGCAAAAGGTTTGCCATTAGCATCACCTTCAAGCATTACTTCAAAGAAGGCTTTGTTAAGCATATCCATTTCTTTTTGGCAGTCACCATATGTGAAGGCCATGAACTCATTAGCAATCTTAACCGGTTGGTCCTTCAAGTCACTAGGTGCAAAGAGGTCGAACGTAAGATTGCTGAAAGCTGGTTCCGCCCCAGCCCTACTATTTGAATTTACCGAATAGACATAGTTCTGAATACATTGCTTAACTTCCTTGTAGTTAAGTTTATCAGTTCTTATAAAAGGAGCAAGAAGCGTATCAAATGAGCTGAAAGCAACGGCTCCCATAATTTCATTTTGAAAGATAGTAGTCATATTTGCTAGCTGATTTAGCGCGGCGTCGAAGTGTTTAGCCGGTTTTGAAGCAGGAATATTCGGAATACCTTTAACTCCATAGTCAAGAACCTTTTGTAGAGAATATCCACAGCAGTAAATAGTCAAACCACTCATGTCATGAATATGCAAAAAGCCCTCATTATGAGCTGCTTCAGCTTGGTCATTATACACTCTTTCAGTCCAATACTGTTTTGATACCGTGCTGATAATATACTTATTCATTTGACCGAAGCTAAAAGGTGCATTACTATTCTCCTTTACTCTCCAGTCTCGTTTTAACATGTAGTCATCTACAACTTTGTTTGTATCAATCATTGCCATTATTAATTATCTCCTCAAGCATTTTAATATTGAAACCAATTATCGCGTTATTGTCACACTTAATAACGGGTAGGGACATTGCCCCAAGCTCCTCAAGCTCCTTCATGGCCTGTGTATCTTTTGATACATCTACATACTCAAAGCTGATACCCTTTTGTTTAAGGTACTGCTTTGCGCTATGACACTGTAGGCATAATGCAGTGCCGTATACTTTGATTTTCATAGACTTTCCTCCTTTAAGTAATAACCTCATACTTGTATCTGATATAGTGCTTATTAAAGGCCTTTGTAGGTATGCGCTTAATCTTTCCCGCCTCTTCGAGGTCTGTAATAACATATCTGACTCGGTTCTGATTTAGCCCAGCCTCCTTTGCAATATCAGATACTGATATTGTCTGACCGGATAAAACTGCTATTGCTTTATACACAAGGTCTTGTTCTTCAGGTGTTGTAACAATATTAATTCGTGCCATTTTATGATTCACTCCTTTCTTCTTATTATTAAATATTGCTTGTAATAGGTCCGTAGTAATTAGGTATAAATTATATAAGGGGTTGTATTTACGGACTTGTATGGAGGCTATAGGACGTGCTACGTGTGAATTATCCCTTATATAAATATACCCATAATTATTAAATTTTAGCTACGATGATACCTGCTGACTTAAGAAGCTTTATGCCAGAATCCTCTTTCCAATCTTCAAAGTAATAAACTGCGCTGAAACCCTTTGGTGCGTTTATAATAGCCGCGGCACATTGTTTGCAAGGAGCCAACGTGACGAACATAACTTTGCCTTCATCACTAGATTTATCTTTAATTAAAGCATTGATTTCAGCATGTATACATCCGTATTTTCCGTCAATAACGCACATGCAGTCTGCCAATCCTTTTGGACCGCCGTTAATTCCTACAGAATAAACCTGTGTAAGATTCTTATCTGTAATGATTGCCGCAACCTGACGTTCAGTACACTTTGATAATGTGGCCAGTTGCTGCGTAAATGCTTTGAATACTTCCATTCGCTTATTTAGCATACTCATTCAACCTTTCTTGTAGATACTCTGCAGCTATGGTCAGCTTTTCTTTGCCAACTCCTCTAGCTACAGGTAGGTTATTGTTAAGTTGTGTATCAAGTCTTCTAAACGGATTGTGCTGCTTCTTAAGCTCTGTTGCACACTTCTCACATAACGGAAGTATATTCCATGCAGTATATCTTCCACCATCTTCAAATCTGATGAAGTACCCCCGTGCTTCTATTTCAGAAGTATCACATAGAGCGCAGCCACCGAAGTATCTACACGCTTTTAGCCATTGCTCTTCAGTTAGTGGCTTAAATGGCGCCGCGGTGATTTGCTTAAGCCACTCTGTATATTTCTTTTCAACTGCATCAAGCCTTTTAGCTCTCCAGCGCAACATACGTTCACCATGGTCACCTTCACGCTGGTTCTTATTATAGCAGTCCCTGCATATTGGGCTATACGTCTTATACGGTGTTTTTAGTTCACCGCAGTATGGGCAAATCCTTTCAGCGAACACGGTGCCGCAGAAGCGGCACCGACGCTCGTTGTAAGATGGGGGATAAACCCACCCACAGCCAGTACAAATACGATTTGTCATATAGTACGAATATCTGGGCACTTGTAAGTTACAACAGGTATGTAATGAGGTACAGAAAATAGCTGGTCATAACCATCGCAGATTTTGTCAAAAGTTACTTTATCTTTTATATAGTCCTCGCCTCTTTCTTGGCATCTGGACCACAAAGCCTCCTTAGAATCTGTACAATAAATAATTATTGCACCAGCTTTAATAAGCTGTTTTTCAAGGTCATACATCTGTGGGTAGTCGATAACTGATGCGCCCCTCATCACCGGGCCATACACCATTTCCGAATACCAGCTCCTGTCGAATATCATGTTCTTTCTTGTGCGTATAGTACTCACATATTGATTCATCATCTGTGCCTTCTCTTCATCAGTCTCAGGTTGAACGCTACGAATAATTTTGTAGCCTGTCTGCTTAGATAGTCGCTTAGCAAGAGTAGTTTTACCTGAACCATCTGGACCTTCAATTATAAAAATCATTTTACTATCGAGCCTCCTCTTGTATAGGATGAGAGCCCAATATTGACATTGCCTTGATTTTTTAGTATAGTAAGAATAAGTTCATAAGCCTGCTCTTCAGTAAAGCCGTTGTCAATAAAAGCTTTCTTCATCGCCGCGAGCTGCCTCGCAGGTTCGTTGTAAAGGTCTTCTTGCTGCTTCGCTTTCAATTTAGCCTGTAGACTTTCAATCTCTAATTTTAATTGTTGTAAAATTTTATCTTCCATTTTTACTATCCGTCCTTTCAAAATAACATGTATTCATTTGCTTAAATCTTTCGTCCTTAGCCGGGTTGTCTACTTCAGCTGTGAAGTTGATTGAGTGCTCAATATCGCTAGTGTGCTTACAAGGGTCAATAGGACACTTTCCGGCGTACTTATCCTTGCAAGCTAACCCGTCACAAAGATAGAATACTTTCATGTCTATACCGCCCTGAGCTTAGGAAATAATGCGTCAATGATTTCTGTTGGCGAACCATTTATAGGTTTACCACAGCTGAACTTGCCCTCGCGACACTTACCTGTTACACAGTCAGGGCCTATGTTTGAAAATAGCTCCGCGCCATCTACAGTACGTAAGAGCTCTTCCCAAATCTTAAGAGCAACATACTGTGTCTCAAGAGTATTTCTATTGCATGCCCGCATCCTAATGAAGTGAGCCCATGACTCATTGTTACCCTGCATAATCAAGATATTACGTAAGCCCTGCGGAGCGGCGTATCCCGCGGTATCATTGCTCATGCCACACTCATTAATTAGGTACTTGTAGTTATTCATGTCTCTTGCACAACTCTTAAGGTACACACGGCGTGCTTCTAACTCATTAGGCTCATTACCAAGCATCTCATAGGGTATAACGTAATCAGCTTGACCTGAATAGTCGCTGTACTGAAGCGATGCGCTTACATAAGTCATACCAACTTGATGTGTTCTTGCTTGTGCAAGGAATCTGCGAGAAGCACCTACTATTGCTATTGTAATCGGTGTGAAGCGAGTAATCGTTCCATGCGGTAAGCTTGCTACTGACTTAAGTAATTTCTCACGCTTAGCAATAGCTTCATCACTTGTAACTGCGGGGTCAATCTCAACCGCCTTTTTATACATAGCTAGCAAGTCATCCATCGACTTAATATTATGACCGCGCTGAGTAAGTCTTGCTAAGAACATCATCATGCCACCGGGGGACTTATGTCCCTCGGCAAGCACTGCTACCTGTATCTTATTCATCTTGTGTCAACCTTTCTGCTATCTGCTTATCAGCATCTTGTAGGTCGCTCTCAACTTTCTCTTTAACGAAAGCATCGCCGAGAATCGCTTCAATCTGAGAGCGCTCCTCTTCAGACAATTCGTTCATCTCAGTAATAAAAGCCTTGGCAACCATCTTCATCGCCATACCTAAAGTTAACGCATCTGTTTGGTAGAAGAGTGATGCGTCGCCATTCTCATGAGCCAAAATAGCTACAAAATCATTTGACTGCTTTACTTCGTCATCCATCTTAACGGTACAAATATTTTTATTCATTATTATATCCTCCTTATTTGCCGGTGGATGCAAATGCACCATCACCGCGTTGTTTAATATTTTCGGTTGAGAAGGTTGCAAGAATCACTGGAGTTATTACTAACTGACCGATTCTGTCACTTTCTTTAATATCATAGCTATCTCTTCCTACATTAGAAATGATAGCGTGAATCTCGCCTCTGTAACCTGAGTCAATAGGGGGCAGTTCACAAACAATACCTTTCTTACTCAGGCCACTTCTCGGAAAGATAAAACCCGCATACCCATCAGGAATCTCAAGACCGAAGCCCAGTGGCATTGCATATGTTTGGCCAGAATATAATGTGATATTCTTTGTAGCATACACATCTGCCCCAGCATCATTTGCATGAGCTCTGCGGGGTAAGTTAGAAAAGCCAAAGTCTATAATCTTAATCTGCATCTTACAAACCTCCTTTAACTGTCATAGCTCTGAACTCAACCTTCGTCTGGCACTGAGCGTATACTTCTGGAAATTCCTTTTTCAATTTAGCAGTGTCGACTCTAGTCTGGGAGCGCGGCGACCATTTAACTACAAAGTCCTTAGTATAGCCAATCTCAGTATCTTGTAACATGTCCTTTAAGCGATTCTGAGCTTCTTCCATAGTACGGGTGATTTCTTTAATCTGAGCTTTACACTCAAAGACTGTCCTAGCTAAGTCATTAGCGGTATCTGTATCAAGTACTTTCTCAGAATTCTTAACGACGGACTTATACATTGTATTGGCAAAATCTGTGTCAGACGCTTGCATCTCAGGTTCTTTAAGTGCTAACACGTTGTCAAACCAAAAGCTCTTCGCCGCGGGGATGATGGTCTCATTCAATAACTCATCGTTGCGCCAAACATCGTAGTGATAAAATTTGTTGCCACCTACAAGGCAAGCGAAAGCACCTTTCTCTAAGCCTAGAATCCAGAGATACCAGTTCAGCTGATAGATGTAGGTCAACATAATATCGCCGCGGTCCCAATCGTCATTGTTGTACTCACTTGTAGTTTTACACTCGAGGACTCCCAGCGTGCCATCAGCGTATTCAATCAAGCGGTCAACGTTTGCCAGTGCCCAAGGATGGTCTTTATGGCACAGCGTCGCATTAACGGTGTGAATAGCTTTGATTTTATCTTTAGTTCGTCTAGCAAATTCATCAGCAACGATTGGTTCAAGTAAGTGCCCAAACCTCATACGCTCCTGCGCGGCCTCACTAGGCTTCATTGCTTCAGTGAATTGGCCTGTCTTGTTTAAGTAAATCTGACGAGCTGAGGTAAACGGACTAACTCCGCAAATAGGACCTATATCAGAACCGCCTATACCTCTTGTTCTTGCTGCTAACCAAGCAGCCTCGTCATCTTCTTGACGCACTGTAGAATATACAGTGCAGTTTGTAAGTCTCTTCAAAATATCCATGCGGCACCTCCTAAACTATCAAGATGTTTTCCATCTTGATGCTGGTATTCGTTTTTAGCTGCATATCATCATCATATGCTTCAAGAATATAATCAATCTTATCAGCGATATTCTGAGTGTTTACAGCCAGCTCAATAGCACCAGTAGGGAGCTTAACAGCTGTTACAAGATACTGTGGCTTAAAAGCTTCGCGCTGTTCGTCTTCAGTGGGCTCAGCCATTGCAGCCTTGATTTGTCCTAGATAATACCTGATTTCATTTTCCATTGGCTCACCTCCTTAATATTCTGTTGGTGCGTAGAATTGTTTTCTTGCTTTTTGTATCTCTTCAGGTGTCACGGCGTTGACTGTAAGATTTTCAAATAGTCGCGTACCAAGAGGTAACCTTCTATAATCGCCTTTGGACTTCTCTACAAGATGTTGTGTAGTCATAAACTTCAATAACATCTTCAAGTCATCTTTAGTAAGACCTGTGTAGTCTTCAAGCGTAGCACGACTAAAGTAAGGCAACTGGTACAATATTTTAGCCATCTCATTGTGGTCTTGCATAGGTAACGTTAAGAACAAGGACCTCAGCTTCTCAATGTTATCATCTGAAGTATCCGTTGTAATATGCTCTTGCTCACTAAGCTTGTCATATCCAAAGCTCTTTGCACAGTACAATTCATTCATGAAGTTAACTACAAAGTCAACGTGCTCTGGATTGACTATTACCTTTTCAAAGGTCTCGTCTGTAGATACTACACATGCTGCACAAGCAACTGCTAATCTTGCAATTTTTATTCGCTGGTCGGCTGCTTCTACAATGGGCACTTTTGATGTATACTTAGAGCCCATCTCTGTGGCTTTCTTGAGAATATATTGAGTTGTCTCGTCTGAGATTTCGACATGCTCTGGGCGCCGCGACCATGCCCATAATACTCGTGTATTGCAGGCGTCTGATGTATAAACGTGTGGTACTTCTGGCATGTCTTTGAGTGACTTATTAACAAGAGCTGGGTCAACGTCTCCAGAGGCGACGGACATAGCAAGGTCAAGACGCCTAACATCCTCTGCCTTTCCCATAAGCTTAAGGACCGCATTAACTCCATAAGTTTCTGAGTTGAGCTGTCGTCCATTCCGAGGATTTGAAATGTATATAGCTCTTGTTCTGCTTGTAGTTTCTGCTGTAATAACTCCGGTAGCCTTTGCAATTCCGCTTGAACGTACATCTGACATAACGGCAAGGTCTTCTTCATTAAGTCCAGACAATTCGTCAATTGTGATAAGACCCCCATCATTTAGTGGAAATGCTCCCCAAACCAAGAACCATCTTTTATTATTCTGTTGGAGATTGTAGACAAGTCCCGTTCTTCTTGAAGATTCACCTGAATGCAATTCTCCTAATCTGTAATGGCGCATAATCCTCTCTACAATAGTAGTCTTCGCCTGACCAGAGTCTCCAATAATCAGCAACTCGCCCCAGCCTCGCGTTACATACTGCTGCTGGAAATAAAAGTTAAGTACAGTATGGTATATCAGGTCTACCGCAAACGCTACGTTTCTTCGCTCCCAGATATAAGTAACATTGCGCTCTAAATCTGCGTGAATCTCATCAAACTTCTGTCTAATAGACTGACCAGGCTTCTGTTGAAATAATTTTAGATGGCCTATAGTTTCCTCAGTCAACTCAAAGTCGCTTATCAAATCTTTCTCTGGGTAGGCGCTGTCAAAGACATATGAAGCATACTGTGAATGTGGTTCTGGGTACATGTAGCCAACCATTGTGTAGCGCTTATTAGTTTTGAGGTTATTACCTATATAATATCCCGTACGCACTACATACTCGTGTTCATTAGAGAAACCAAAGTTAGCTTCTGCTTTAGGTATTAAGCGCAGCTCTTCTAGGTTCATGTACTCTTCAATTTCCAACCTGACTTTGTCACAGCGTGGGTTAATACCCATCATCTCATATAGTACGTGTAGTTGTTGTTTATCGGTACATTTAATTAGCTTAAGGATGTCCTTATCTAATGACGATAAAGTTTTAATTCGCTCACCGGCCATTACAGCTAGGGCACAGCTAGCGCATTTCTTTGATTCACTATCACAATTTTCACCGCATTCAGCTTTAATTCGTTTAGGACATATATACGGTGTACTGTCTTTACCACTCACCATTACAGGTATACTGAGCCTGCGACCAAAGTATTCTGCTGCAGAGCTATCTGCTAAATGTAGTTCGATAGCTTCAGCTTCATCAGCCAGACGGTCCTCAATATCTGGGTCTATGTACTTCTCAGCTGTGTTCAGTAGTTTCTGAAAGTCCTCAGCAGTTTGGCCACACCTTGTAAAGTAATCAGTTAAGTCACCTTTTTCTGGGAAGTCTTCTGGCCATTGAATCATATATACATCTACAACTCTGTATAGTTTTTCACAAAGTCGTTTTGTAGCATTTCTACCTGCCTCATCATTGTCTTGAGCAAGATATACTCGTTTCTTATTTCTAAATAGTCTAGTCCATTCAGGTTTGAATGTTCCAGCACCAGAAGTAGGACACGCGGCGGGGAAGCCATGCTGCTCTGTGATTATTCGGTCCATCTCACCTTCACACCAGACTACATACTCAACATTCTCATCAAGTATTCTATCTAGTCCGAATATACGTACCTCACCATAAGTATTACCATACTCATCTCGATAGTTAAGTACTTTATACTGGTCATTATCAGAATTCCATTTATATCGTCTAAAATTTACCAGTACATTATACTCATCGTATATAGGTATTGTAACTCTCTCGCCGTCCCAACCAAGCATAAACCTTTTAAGCGTCTCGTCTGTTAAGCCTCTCCTGTCACGAAGAACATCCCTCAGTGAGCCCGTTAGATTCATTAAGGCTGTATGGTATTCTAGGACTAGTCCAGGCTCAATATCAGGTCTCGCTGGCTTAGTACCGTCTGGACGCGGTATCTTCAAAGCATCACCAAGTTTAAACCACGCCTCCTCACCAGACAAACCTTCTAGTGCACGAAGCATTGTGTGGATGTTACCCTTGGAATGGCAACTATTGCAGTAGTATACGCCTTTCTGAAGATTAACTGTCAGTGAAGGGTTATTATCAGTTTGTGATTCATGTAAGTCCTTAAAAGGGCACTCTGCCTTTATCTCTTGACCGCGGCGCTGTATGTTATTAAGTACGCTTAAGAAATATGCTTCATTATCTACGCTCGCTAGAATTTTGTTCGTATAATCGCTCCAACGCATCAATCTGCCCCCTCGTTACTAAGTCCAGCGGCACTATGTCCGCTGGGCCTCGTATTTTATTGCTTAATATTCAGTCGTTTCTACATCAGGGGTAGGCGCCGCAGAGCTAGTTTCATCCATATCGTACTTTACATTTCGAATAGTATCACGGAAAGATTTATACAACTCAAGTGCAAATGCTCTGTCATCAGCCGTAGTTACTCCAGCTGGCGTAGGTTCGATTATATACCACTCATTACCGCCTTTGGATTGTAGCTTCTCATTAAGCACGTAACCATAGTTCCACATGTTTTGCATTGTAACCTTAGCTAAGCTATAAAGTTTCTTACCTTGATTGTAGTTCGTTTTACCGAAGCTCAAGATGATAGGCATGCGCTCACCTTCAAAGAACCCAAAGAAGTTAATGTACTTCGTGCATTTAGGAACTGCTTCCTTACCCTGTTTAGTGTTATCGAACTCACAACGCTTGCAGGATGCACACAACATTGTAGTTCCATCTGAAGCTTCGCCTACCTTGCCGTCTCTGGCGATACACTTAATTCCGCCACCGTCTGAACGGTCTTTCCATTCAACATTATTATTGAACTTAAATACGGGAATAAACTTCTTACCATTGTACTTCTCTTTCGTGAGAGAGTTGATGATGTCGCCTTCATTAGCGATTTTGTCTTTGCGCTCAGGACTTAGTGTCTGAATTATCTTAACTCGCGGGATAATCATATCTCCAGATTCTTCATCCTCAAAGCCCATAGGTGTCTCAGTTTCTTGTGCCGTTAGGCTTGTCTCAGTTTCCTTAGTTGCAACAGCTGTCTCAGTTTCCTTAGTTGCATCGGATACTTCAGTTTCTTTAATTACATCCTTGTTAGCTTCTTTTGTCATGATAAAATCTCCTTTTCAATTTATTATAAGGTAAATACCTTACTATTATATTATAACATAAAAATAGGGAAAAGTAAACACTGCATTTTACGACCATTATTTGTTAATGGTTAATGCATCGACTGCTTCAACGCACATCGTAGCTACTGCATCTGCGACAATATTAGTAACTACAAACCTTTCCAGAATTTCTCCGTCAGGAACGAAACCGTTGTTCTTCTCAGACAGTTCAGCAACTTTGCCGTACACATCTTTCTCATCCTTGACTTTATGATACTTTTGTTTCACAGCATTATACAAAGACATACCACTTGAATCTTCAGCGAGGAGGCGCTGAGCTGTAACCTTGCCGAATGGAATAGCATGTCCCTTCACATGGTAGAAGATACACTCAATTCCCTCAGCTGTGCATCTGTCATAAGCATGCTTAATTTGAAGCCAAATGTCTTTATTCTTTACAGGCTCACCAGTTGAAGTAATCCAGCCCTTGTTCGCCCAGTTGTCATACCAGTTCTTTGTCATAGAGTTGAATAGATACTCTGAGTCTGTGATTATTTGAGCAGACTGCTTAGCTTCATGTACATAGTCAAGCGCAGTAAGCAAAGCAAGTATCTCACCACGCTGATTTGTAGATTCTAACTCATAATTGGTTCTCAGCACAGTGTGGGTCAATTCAAGAGCATCATTGTAATGCATAATGAACACTCCTCCGGCTGATACACAATCCGGTTTTCCATTGCGGCGACATGCGCCGTCTATAGATATTACTAACATTATCCCCATACTCCCACTTGAATAGTTACACAGATAACGAGAAACAAAACTGACATAAGGCTAAAGAGCACTTTCTCGAACTTATGTGTTGATTTTAGCACAGCAGTACCTAGACACTGAAGGCAACAAAACAAGGCTACTATACTAGATACTATCATCATCAATGTAAACATTACTACACCTCCTTTACACAATCAGGGCATAGGTTAAGATAGTCAAAGTCTTCTTTTATAGTCTTCCAACCCTCAGAAGCTATCTGACGCTTGGCCTCATCGAACGTATCAGTCGGGTCAAGCTCTTCTCCGCACATATCACATGTAGTATAAAACTTACCATAAAGTTTGTCAATCATTATTAAACTCCTTTCTTAAATAGGTATATTTGTTCAGAGTTGCGAGCCCTCTTATTTATAGGGAGAGCACCTACAAACTTGAAACCTACCTGCTCAGCTATTCTTTTCCAGCCATCACCAAGCATATATGGCTTATTTAGATAATGTATTTTTGTAGCTAATACTAGCGCCATAAGCTTACCGGGTTTTAGCGCCTTAAAGGCAGTAACTAGAGTAGGTCGAACATAACCTTCTAACCATTCGGTATAATACGGGAACCTTACTACACTTTGCGTAGGTTCTTGACAATACCTCTCTAACGCGAAGTACGGAGGACATGAGAACACTAGGTCTACTGAGTTGCTTGTTAAATGCACATCCTCGCTACCTTTGTTTATTAGAAAGTACTCAGCAGTGCTGTTTACATTTTTAATGTGCTCGCCTAGTCTATGCAAATTATGAAAAGTATTCGTATCAGGCTCACAACCTATGTAGTGCCTCTTAGCCGACAAGACCCCAAGCAGTCTGCCTCCAAACCCTGCTGAAAAATCATACACTGTATCGCCGGCTAATGTCAACTGTGTACAAATTGCTTTAGCCCTCATAGGACTGAAACCAGTTGCAGTCTGCCAGAAGTATCTACCATACATAAAGAACATAGTCCTTAGGTTAGTAAACCGATAGTTTTTCATATGGCGCATTATACATTTCATAAGTTTGGCGTCATCATAGAATCTATTATATAAGCAATTATTTACGCTATTGCCAGCGTCTACACGATGCATGTTTGGAAATAAATATTCTAGCATAGTATTTCCACAAGTGTTGTAGGTAATGAGCTCAGGTGTTGATACACCCATGCACTTTACTATAGTTCTATCTATCTCTTTATCTGAGTAGTAATATATAGGATATGTATTCACTTGGCGTATCTTACTGAGCACAATCGACGCCATTGCGTATTGGTCTGTCTCGTTTAAAGCCTTGTAGTCTTCTACAGATATAATATTGAAAGAGTCTATAACCTCTTCATACCCTGTACGCCGACCGTTGGTCGGTGGTGGTGTGACCCACCTCCATATCCCGTCTACTTTTATCATTACACGAGGTCCTCATCTACAAACTGAACACATTTAACAGGCACGTCAATTACGCGGCCATCCTCAAGTTCAACGACGAAGACAGGGTACGCTTCGCCATCTCCATTAGAATACTGAAATAAACCAAGTATATAGCATCTATGAGTACCTGCGATTATACCCATCGTCTTCTCTCTATTAGCATCTATAGTAACCACTGCGGCGCGGCGTTCCTGTATTACTGTCATAGTTAAACCTGCCATTACTTTACTCCCTCCTAAATCCAGTGCCCTTACAATGCGGACACTTAACTGTAATATCTTTAGCTCTGATAAACCCAGCGTCGTAAGTCATGGCAGACTGCATAGCTTTAAGCTTACCAGAACCTCCACAAGCCCAGCATATATCCTCAAGCTTTAGTGGCGCGATGTTAATTATATTTTCATTCTTCATCGCCAACAAACCTTTTGAATATTGGACAATTCAGTGACTTTGTACCAAGCATATTTGTAGATTCTCCGAAGCTATCAATCTCTATAAGTCTTCCAATGAAGTGTTCCTGATTATTCCATATCTGTTGGCGCTGTGCCTCTGTGAAGCCTGAGCCCACTTTTAAGCGTACACCATTATAATCAACAACCAGGGCTCCCATCATATCTTCAAACTTGCCGGTGCCTTCGACTATATCTACAACTTCTAGTGTATACTCTTTAGTCTTCTTTACCTTAAGAATTTCTTTGGAACGCTTTTTCTCATATTTGCCTGAGACAGTGTTAAGCATAACTCCTTCGCCGCCACGCGCCCATATTGGTTCGACTATTGCATCTACCTCATCAATCGACTTGACCACGCCTAGTATAGGCACAGACTTAATAAATTTTAAGTCCCGATGAATACCGTAGGACGCTATAAGCATAGGCCAATTCTCGTCAAGTAGCTGTATTGATTCATCCATGAGAGTCGCACCTAACATAATCTTTCTTGTCAAAGCATTCTCTGTAGATTTACCTTCCCAGAAGTCCTCTGCGGACAACATATCAAAGATATGATATACTAACCCTGTCTTATTACCGCCACTATTTCCAATAGAGTTGGTAGCTTGTCTAAGAGCAATACAGTCCTTAAAATCTCCGGCAGCTAGTAGTTCGCCGTCGTATACTCTATTATCTGGAAGGTATTTTGCTTCTTCTAGTATTTCAATCAAACCTGTATCTTCATGTCCAGACCTACTATAGAATCTACAAACACCGTTTTCTTTTATCAATATGCGTCTTATACCGTCTAGTTTCTCAGTTACAATACACGGCCACTTAGTTTTTAACGGTCCAACATCACCAAACTTTGTGCCAAGCATACATTCAATCTTAGGTATGAAAGTTTTACCGTACACTGTGTTAAGTGTTGTTGCAGTTACGCCTATCTGAAAGTCTTGAGTAATGATAGCTCTTGCTACTTCAAGTGCATAAGGTAGCTCAGGATACAAAGCCTTGGTGCTATTAATAAAATGAGCAGCCATAACCAAATCGGCCTCTGTTCCTGTCTGATGCGTTTTTAAGTATTTTATCATTGCCTTGTAATCTACAATCTTCTCACTTGTAAGAGTTTCAGCAATATCTAACACACGTTGAAATTTGGCTGATGAAATACCAGTCTTATGGTACGGATTGTAGATGAACTTCAGAATCTCTTTAAGACCCTCAACATTCTCATTTTTCTTCAGAATATACTGTTTGTCGTTATAACCCGCTGTCTTACTTATCAGCTCAATTATCTGTACCGCCCTAGTCATAAAAATCCTCCTTCAATCGTTTTCTTAATTTTTCTTTGAAAGTTGCTATAACCTGATTTACATAAGGTTGTGATACACCCGTCGCGGCGGCAATGGCTTTATTTGTCGCCTCGAAATCTGAGCGCTCCCATTCATCTATTATAGCCCTTTTCTTGCCTACTAATGTGGCAGCTTCTTCATAGTACACCTCCCTTAGTCGCTGATGTAGTACTTCTTTCATAAACTGTTGTTCTATTGAATCAGAATCTGACAACAATTCAAGAAATTCATGGTTAGTTCCATTATCAGAGTACGCTATGTTATTATATGAAACTGTTTTGATTTGGCGTTGCTTATTAAGAGTGCGTATGTAGGTACCAAGCGCATTCTTAAGATACGTAATTATTAGAGTTGACCTCTTATATCCAAGCGTTTCATCATAATTTACACAAGCTCTCCATAGTGCCTCATAAGCGATACTCTCAGCTTCAGGGTCGTGCAGGAGATTATACTGATTAAGTACCGTAACCATTAAACCAATATTTTGTTGTATTAATTTGTCAATCTCCTGCAATACCTCACCTCCTAATTTCTTTGCCGCAGTGTGGACACTGACAATATAATGCTTTGTCAATCAAATCAGATACATCTTTTATAGACCTACAAACCCCACCTATTCCGCCACATGCAATGACGTCTTCTATGAACAACTCTTGGTGCGGCGTCGCGGTGCCAGTGTTATCTTTAAGCTCAGCAACTACAAAACGACCTCTTGCACAGATAAATAAATCTGAATAACCTTTCGTGTACCTATCTACAATGCGCATGACTTTGATACCGTCACGCTTCTGTGGTTCTAGCCACTCTATTACCTTCTTTAGTAAAACCGATTCCTCCGAGTATTGACGGTCTGATGGTGACGACCTGTGATTCCTCATCATAGTACACCTCCAATTCATCAGCGTTAGACCAGGCAGCTATAACAAAACCTGGTATCTGTACTAATACGTTTCGTCTATTTGTAATTTTAACTGTCTTAGTCAATAGTTCCATTATATTCCTCCTGACTTTAAGTGATTAAGTATCGCATAACTCGCATCGCCCTTGCCCTGCAATACGTCACTATATAGTATTCTGTCTATAGTCCCTTTAGCGATTATTATATAGTAGTCGCAATGATGTGGTTGTATACTCTTATCGCCGTATATTCTATCATAAGATTGTTTGAATAGTTCATATGACCAGTTAAGACTGAAGTAAATTGCTATATGCGCATTAGTGAGTGTCAGGCCTTTGTCAGCTGACGCTGGGTTAGCAATAAGATACTGAACCTGCCTAGCCTTGAAGCGCTTAATAGCATCATTCTTTTCTTCAAGAGTTACTCCTCCGTAGACGCAAGCACATCTGTCACCAAGCATCTCTTGTATCAACTCGAACTCTCGCCTGTAATTAGCCCAGATAAGAACCTGCTCACCTACAATACCCTCTTTATTAAGAAGGTCTTGTAGAATATCAAATCTTGTTCTATCAAGCAAATACCACTCAGTTAAATCAGTGTCATAAAACTTATTCTCTTTAGCAGCTTGAGTGTCCATTATAAAGCCAGACGAAACCTGATTCAGCTTGTTTAATTTGGCGCCTGTGTTAATAGCTGTTATACGTATGTCATCACCAAGCTCCAAATAAAGCTCGTTCTTAAGCTTTCTGTAGTGGGCGGCAAGTTCCTTAGGCATATCATATTCAACTTCATGGAATGTACGGCCAGGTGTGTCAAGTACATCTTCCTTGTCAACATACAAAGCTTTCCGCTTAACATTCTCAAGCAACTCATCTTTTCTATCTGGTCTGATGCTTAGTTTTTCATATTGTGGATTGTATGACATGTTCACAAAATAGTATTCTTTGAACTGTGTGTAGCTCTGCTGCCAGCCATAATAGTCTATAGCTCTCATTTGCATATAATATTCCCACTCACCATTAGGCGCAGGCGTCCCAGCTAATAAATAGAACCTTTTCACGTATTGCGCAAAATCTACAAGCTCTTTACTGACCTTGGAACGAGGACTCTTCATGTCGGAAGATTCATCTACAATACATCCTGTAAAACCAAGCGGCTCTAGGGCGCTGCGATACTTCACAAAGGACTCTGTGTTAGTAATGTATATGCTTCCGGGCGTCTCAATGGCTTCCATACGCTTCTTAGGCGTACTTGCATGGCAATTAACCACTTTAATCTCTGGGAAGAACTTCTTAGCGTCTTCAAGCCAAGCATTGTAGATAAGAATTAGAGGGCATATAACCAACCACTTATGCGATGGGTTAGCTACAATGTCATCCTTTATTATAGTTAGCGCAAGCGGTGTCTTGCCAGTTCGTGTATCATAAAAGAACGCAAATCTATCATGGTATTGAGCAAGCTCACGACCGAGTTGCTGGTGTGGCTTAAGTGTTAGCTTATCAGATACAACGCATGAGCGCCGCGGCCCATTAGCGAGTAAGTCCTGCGTATTCTCACGTATCAGCATCTCCTTATAAAAGTAGTCTTGAATCTTTTGGGGTGCTGTATGTATATTACTAGCATCTAAGCCCCTAAAAGCTTTAAGTACTTCAGGAACTAAGTGTGGTGAAAGCTTGAAAGATGTTTTTATCCTATTTGAAGTGACAGGATAAAAATCAGCTATAAGCAGCTGCGTCGCGGTGTCGTTGCGCTCGCATTGAACTTCTATACAATGTCTTGATATTAGTATCTTATTATTCATGTGTTACCTCCTTCCTAGATTTGCCCCTTGTTTTAAGATTATCATACAATTTTTTACTGCCGTGCAAGAAAGATGGAAAGAGGGAAAGAGGGCGGATAGGTGACAAGTCTATCCTTAGTATGCACGGCAGTAAAAATTGTATGATAATAAGGAGATAGTACAGATAACCTCTTACAATGAGCGGATGAGTCTCATATAATTATCTGTACGTTTCCATGCCTTGTCGACTAGTAAAAATCTACAAGTCATACTACTTTCGGTAAGCATCGCGCTAGCTTACATACAGGCTTTATAAAGCACTGCTGATTTCATATGGCGCTCACTTGTAGATTTTTACCGGCCGACGCCGGTAAAATGTGTTTAGATTTCTGTCTCTGTCTCTGCGTCTGTCTCTGCGTCAAAAGCCTCTTCAGTTTTAGGAGTAGGAAGTTCAGCACCTGCACCAGCTCTTTTTGCTTTTTCAGCAAGCGCTGCGTCGACTCTAGCTTGGTTTGCTGCTATAGTCTCTTCAGAGGCACCGCGCTGCTTCGCTTTGTAGAGAACTGACTTTGCGTTGATAATTTCTCTCTTCAACTGCTCGTCAGTCATGTCAACAAGCGCAATACCAGCCAACTGGCCGCGTGGTTTCTTTTTAGGAGTAGGAAGTTCAACCTCGATTGTAAACTTCTCTCCAGCTTTCAAATCTTTTGGAGCTTCGACTTCGACTGTCATAAACTTTGCCATAATAATTACCAACCTTTCGACTTTTTATTTAGGGGTATTCTCTGTCCCCTCTATTTATATTATATCATATATTTCTTAAAAAGTAAACCCCTTTAAACTACGGATTTTCTACAGGTCTTTAGCGTACCCATCTTTTTTAGTTGATTCTCTCTTTTTCTTAACTTTCTCAACATTCTCAACAATCTTAACTTATTGACGTTTCACGGATGAAAAACTATAAATAAATTTTGAAATAAAAATTTTTTGTCGAGGATTTTTAAAAATTTTTATAAAAAAGTGTTAAGTAAGTTAAGTAAGTTAAGTAAGTTAAGTAAGTTAAGTAAGTTAAGTAAATATATATATATCTATTCTATTATTAATTGATTTAGTAGTATGTCCTGCTTTTCAGCAACGCCTCTACTATAAGAGCTTGTGTAGATTCCGCGGTTCCAGTGGCTCCGCGCCCCAGCTTCCCCATAATTGTAAGCCATTAAAGCTTTGTGTGGGTCTTCATACTTTAAGAGTAGAGATGCAACAACGTGCGTCCCGGCGTCTATACTTTGATAAGGGTCAAGAAAGTCTGTGATGCCGAGCTCTTCAGAGAGCCAGTCATGATTTATTTTATTTATCTGCATAAGTCCATAGTCATTCGTCTCACTTATAAGGTCCGGGGTGTAGTTACTCTCTTGCCACATTATAGCTAAGATAAGCTCGTAGTATTCTGAAATTCCTAGGTCTACACACTTTGTGAAGGTGTAGCGTTGTAATTCTTGGCTTAGGTTAATATTGTAGTAAGGTATCTCATCAGCAACCCACTCGTCACTCTCGAAGAATGCACCGTTTGCAACTACAATTTCCAACTTATTTATTTCGCGCTGCAGCGCCTCCTTCTCTTCAGAAACCGTCTGTAGTCGATGTTCAACGTCTTTCACATTAGCAGACTCTTCTGCACTGACTAACGCAAAATGTACGGTAGCACTTAGTAAAGCTAAGCAAAGTCCTCCTGATAGTAGTCTGTGCCGTTTGATTTGTCTGCGCCTTTTCTGTTCCTCTAAATTAATATGCATTTTTTCTTTCCTCCTTATTATTTATAGTATTATTATATCGTAAAAGAAAGAAGCAATAAATAGGTTCGTAAAAACTATATTTAGGCCACCTTAAAAATAATAATTATACGCGTCTATGAATTTGCAACAGGTTATAAACGAGTACGTAATAGCTTTTTAATATAAATTTATAGCCCTATATTACGAACGTGCAACGAGTTTAATTTATATAATATAACCTCTTACCTAAGTAAGAGGCTAATGTTATTTACTGATTAGGTCTGCCTTAACCCATCCATAAACAGTAGTATTTTTGCTGGTCCTAATAACATGGTAAGGGAAGGGGGCACCGTGTACTATATTAGTCACTCTAGCGCTGCCCGGCTTACCTGTGTAATGTTTACCACCTGTTGAGCTAACGTAATATTCTCCACCTTTGAAAGTGACAGCATCACCCAACTTAATCACGTTATCTACAACTGGTTTGGTGCTCTCTATTAAGTCAAGTGAAACCCAGCCAGCACCTGATTTAAGCTTACCCCACTTAGTTGCACCGGTACCAGAGGCTTCCTCTACAATAGTGAAAACGCCTTTACCGGTCTGACCTACAACGTTGTAGTTAGTTCCGGGACCGCTGTAGATATTCAAATCTGTAATGTTGACCTTCACAGTATACGGAGTGAACGAAGGTATTGGTTCAGGAGTTAGGCGTTTAGTCACTTCAGCAGCAAGGTCACCCATACGAGCATACATCCAATCGCCAGGGCAACTCTTATTTGCAAACCAACGATGAACTGTAAGAACCATTTCATTGGCAGCCGGCGTATAAGTCAATGTCTTATCCTTATCACCAAACCAAAGCAGTTTAGTCTTTCTGTTACGCTTACAAATATCTACGCATAACTCAATGAGCTTGTTGTATACGATGTCTTTGAATGCGTAAGGATGACTTGCATCAGATGCGCACTCGATTGTGACTGCTCTCTGGTCATTAGCATTAGATGCTGTGCACCAAGAACGGTTCTCTTCATCGACGTACATTCCAACTCGCCCATCAACGCCAATACCATAATTGCTTGATGCTTGGCGGCTCGGCGACGCAAAGATATTACCAAGCGTCTCTACACTGCACTGGCCAACTACACAATGTGGAGTAATACGGTCAATTGCATGTGTTCTCTTACCACTATGGTTTGGGCTGAGCTTTACATAACTTACCAATGGGCTATTACTCATCTTCGTCGTCTCCTTTCCCGTTTGATAACTCTTCAATAGCTTCAGGCGTCAATTCTTTTTCAGCTTCTTTACTTAGCGCCTCGGCGTCACTAACCTTATTCTTTATGCTCATATACTAAACCTCCATTCTTAGTTATTTCATAAAGTCTTGTGTCTAGCCGAACTACTCGGCTATGCATGTTTTGAACCAACTCAGATAAGTTGTTGATATAACGTAGCAATTCTTTCTGGTCCCTGTCATTACTTATAATTACTTCTCTTAAAGTGAGGTTGGACTCTGAAAATGCATTTGTTACATCGTCTAGCTTTTCGCAAAGCTTATCAATACTTTTACCCTGCTGCCTGAACATCAGAATAATTATAGTTAGTACGATGAACAGAGCCGCCCCCGGTAGTCCAAGGTTTAACCATCTATCAGGGTTAAATAGCTCATGTTCCATATCACATCGCCTCCTCTCTTATTTACCTCCGTTAGGGACATAATCTGTTACGAAGTTATTCTCATCTATAATGAAGTCATACTGAACCTTCATAGTATGCACATCAGTCTTAATGATGTCACTTGGAAGTAAGTTTTGAGCACTGGGCAACATTGTGAACTGTCCAAACCAGCAGCCTATAGTACTAGTGCCACTGACCCTGACACAGACTATAGTGTTGGACCCGTAGAAGTATCTGAACGTCTCCGAAGGGTTCGTGTACCAATCAGCTGAGTGGTACAAACATGCGTTGTCGGAGCGCCTAACTATGAAAATTCCTGAGGTAGCACTAATAAGACGGTAACTTATAACATCATCTTTTACAAAGTTAACATAATCTAATGCGCTCTGTTTTACAAGAGGGTCCTCAGCTGTATAAGTTGTAACACCGTACCTTTCATTTAAGCAGCTTGCTATAATAGGTCTGATATCTACTTTGGTTATAGCTGTCAAAGTATCGTTAAACTGAATTTCATAGTTTTCATACTCTACTGGACTAGTATTAGGTGTTGTATAGTAACTAACTAAGCGCAACTCTCCACTATCAGTGTAATACCAACCGTTGTAGCTATAGTCGGCATATCGGTTAGGGTAGCGAGAGTTATCAACAAGTAAGCTTCTATTAAAAGATTGAACACTTTGGGTTGCGCCAGAGAAATTAAATGTTACCTCATAGAACGTATACTGCAACGGCATATCCTTATATGAGGTATAGCTTCCTGTATAGAACAGTACTTTAAATGTTTGTGAAGCCGGGTCAATATGAGTTGTCATAACATTTGGAAATGAAGTATAGGCTGAACCGTCTGAATAGCGACATATTACACGGTCAGATTCGCTCATATTAAAACGGTCAATATCTATTACACCAAACTGTAAACTGTTACTGTAAACATTTAAGCCGTAGAACATCTTAGCAGTCATATCTAACCTGCCGTTTTTATCTCTAGTGTTATATATAAAATTATAAGAGCGCTGCTGTTGCTTATTAAACTCCAATGAGTAGGTGCTATCTTCATATAACCCTGGATGGTTTGCATAATACCAATTAGAGCATCTTTTAATGCCTGTCCAAGGCATGTTACCAGAGGTAACTTCTGAACATTCTAACAGGGAAGGTGCCCAGTAAATAGTTCTAATAGTGCCATTAGCAGCGTGTGTAGGAAAGTCAAAGACGAAGTGAGCTACAGTCTTTCCTGCGGTAGTTCTATTATTATACCATGATTCGGCAGTATTTAAGGTACCTCTATTTATAGCACTACCTGAATAAGTATCTCTAGTGGCGTATCCATACATTCTTCCTACAAGTTCTTTAGCATCGGCGTTTTCGGGTACTGTTGCGTCAGAGAGCAAAAGATACGCAAATGGATTGGCAAATAAGTTAGTTTTATGTCCATTTACGCGTCCTCTAAAGGCAGCGTCAAATGCGTCTTTAGCAATCCAGTTATTGATAACATTTTCTGACATTACCTCTTGTTCTATTTCACCTGTCTCAGCATTGAAGAGCTGGACAGTTGTACGTCCTCTATAACCGGTCATGGGTTTCATCTTCACATGCTCGGTTATTGTTCCGTCTTTAAAGTTTTTGACATAGCCTTTAAGCTTGACTAAATTTTGTTTCATAGTAGTATCCTCCTTCTTAAAAGTTGATACGTATTTGCTCAATCTTTATTTTATTTGCGGCTGTCGCTTGTTCTAGATAATAGGCTACTCTTAGTGTAGTATTAGAACCGAGCAAAGCAGCCCACTGAGTAGCAGTAAGAGATGAAACGTGAGACAGTGTCATACCTGAAGTACTTATGTCGTCAAGCGTACTTTGGACCCATTCATTTGAAGCGTGAGACCACCACGTAGTTCCGCTATCTACACTAAACAGCATTAGAAAAGTCGCGTCAGCGGGAAGACTTGAAGCGGTTACTATAACCTTAGAAATAGTAGGCGTATCAAAATCTTCCATCTGCGTAACAGTCTTTCCTACATAAGTTACAATAGCGTTAAGCTGATAACTGTAATATGTTTCTTGGGGCGTATAAAAGTAAACGGAGATATGGGAAGTCTCTTTAATCAAGGTTGTATTCAGACTTGTATTACCATAGGTTAGAAACATCTCTTCAGTCACGGGCTGAGTCCCTATCTCTACAAGCGCACCTGAATCTTCCATGTAGACTTTACCGTCAGGCTTTCCATAAAGATATCGATTGGTATCTATCATTGTTTACCTCCATAATTTAGGTATTTGTGAATAGTTGTCTAGGGCTGTGCACCGTTGGAAACAATAATTCCTAGCTGTAATTGTGACATACTCCCAAATAGGTTGAACTGTACCAGTGGGGCTGTCTGCTGTGGAAGCTGGTCTGAAGCAGTAAGACATATCCGGCTGTTTTGCTTGCAGTGCCGAAAGGTTGAATATTGATGTTGGTAATGCAAGATTTTTGCATTCGTAAAAACAAGTATAAAAACTTTCAACATTAACGTTATATTTAAACAAATCATTTGGTATTGTTGTGAGTGAGGTGCAGCCACGAAAACAATGTCCAAAAGTTTTAACATTAACGTTATACCTAAATAAATCAACTGGAATTGTTGTAAGTGATATGCAAGTGTAAAAACAAGCATAAAAACTTTCAACATTAACGCAAAAATCAAATAAACTATTTGGAATTGTTGCAAGTGATGTGCAACC
>ERZ795062.515-NODE-515-length-31881-cov-10.474675_pt1 | contig 31881 bp, 25 predicted proteins | sample MGYA00375146_ERZ795062 | MGnify/ENA primary metagenome ERZ795062 (study PRJEB30191, sample SAMN05720281) | activated sludge metagenome | isolation source: Anaerobic digester | place: USA | collected 2015-07-16 ...
CCGGGTCGGAGACCTTCATCATCGTCGCCTTGAGGTGCAGCGACAGCAGCAGCCCTGCGGCCTTGGCGGCCTCGATCTGGGCGGCGTAGAAGTCGCGCAGCTTGGCCACGCTCATGAAGGTGCCGTCGACGATCTCGCCGGGCAGGGTGGGCACCTTCGCGGCGAGCACCGTGACCGTGCCATCTGCCGCGACATGCTCGATCCGCAGGTCGCCGCCGTCGGCCATGACGACCGACTGCTCGTTGCCGTAGAAGTCGCCCTCGGTCATCGTCGCGACGTGCGCCTTGGTGGCCGGGTCCCACGCGCCGAGCCGGTGCGGGTGCTTCTTGGCGAAGTTCTTCACCGACAACGGCGCGCGACGGTCGGAGTTTCCTTCGCGGAGAACGGGATTGACAGCCGAGCCGAGGACCTTCGAGTATGCCGCGGCAGTCGCCTTCTCCTCGTCGGTGGCCGGGGCCTCGGGGTAGTCCGGCACGTCGAAGCCCTGGCTGCGCAGCTCGGCGATCGCGGCCTTGAGCTGCGGCACGGAGGCGGAGATGTTGGGCAGCTTGATGATGTTGGCCTCGGGGGTCAGCGTCAGCGCGCCGAGCTCGGCGAGGTTGTCACCGATCCGCTGGTCGGCACCCAGCCGCTCGGGGAAGGCCGCGAGGATGCGACCGGCCAGGGAGATGTCGCTGGTGACGACCTCGACTCCGGTGCCCTTGGTGAACGCCTGCACGATCGGCAAGAACGAGTACGTCGCCAGGGCAGGCGCCTCGTCGATCTTGGTCCACACAATGGTCGAGGTCATCGCATTTCGTCCTTCGGATCGGCTGATGGGCGGGGTCACCACCCAGGCTACCGGCGCACGGCATACCGGTTCCGAGGGTAGCTTGACGTCAAGATACTTCGGTATGCCGTGCCGCGTCGGCTCGGTCACAGCAGACCTCGGTTCGGCTCGCTCCGGGTCGGCCTCGGGAGCCGCAGCCGTAACCCGGGTGGCACCGATCGGCCGCGATAGTCTCGGGCCCGTCACCCGGCATACGGCAGTTGCCGACGACGGAGGGGACCGGGGACGCGACCGATAGGAGAAACACCATGCAGCCCGCTCTGAGCAAGCGTCTGGGGGCCGAGTTGCTCGGCACGTTCTGGCTCGTGTTCGGCGGATGCGGCAGCGCCGTGTTCGCAGCGAAGTTCTTCAGCGAGGGGTCGGTGACCAGCCCCGCGGGCACCGAGATCGGCATCGGCCTGCTCGGTGTCGCGCTCGCCTTCGGCCTCAGCGTGGTGACGATGGTGTATGCCGTGGGGCACGTCTCCGGCGGCCACTTCAACCCTGCGGTCACGCTCGGTCTCTGGGCCGCCAAGCGGTTCGACAAGCTCAACGAGGTCGCGGCCTATATCGCTGCACAGCTCGTCGGTGGGCTGCTGGCCGGCGCGTGCGTGTGGGGGCTGGCCAAGAGCGCCAAGGGCGCCGAAGCGGTCGTCGGCAACCTCGCGGCCAATGGTTACGGCGAGCACTCCCCCGGCGGCTACTCGATGTGGGCGGTCTTCCTCGCCGAGGCGCTGCTGACGGCCTTCTTCCTCTTCGTCATCCTCGGGGTGACCACCCGCCACGCGCCGGTCGGCTTTGCACCACTGGCCATCGGCCTGACGCTCACCCTCATTCACCTCATCTCGATCCCGATCAGCAACACCTCGGTCAACCCGGCCCGCTCGACCGCTGTCGCCTTCTTCAACGGCAACGGCGCACCCGGGCAGTTGTGGCTGTTCTGGGTGGCGCCGATCGTGGGAGCGATCATCGCCGGCTTCAGCTACGAGGCCATCACCGGCATCGACGCCTCCGCCGAAGACATCGACGGCCAGTTGCAGCGGTGACGCCCGCCGGCTGACCCCGCACTGGGCAGTGGTTCTGCCGAGTGGTCTTGCCGATCGGAACAATTCAGCCTAGACCCTTCACTGGGACGAGTGAAGGGTCTAGGCTTGAATCGACCGCTCGAGGAGGCCGCAATGTTCGTCATCACCGCCGACCAGGTCGACAGCCGTCGGTTCCACGACCGGGTGCCCGCTGCGCTGACCCTGCTCGCCCGCAGCCCAGCCGCGACGGGGGGAGCCAGCCGCACCTTCGAGCGCACGGCCGGAGACGAGATCCAGGGCGTCTGCGAGGGGGCCGAGGAGGTCCTCGACATCGTCACCACGCTCATCCGCCACGGGCAGTGGCGGATCGGCATCGGCATCGGACCGGTCGACCTGCCTCTCCCCGAGTCGCCCCGCGAGGGCCGCGGGCCGGCCTTCGTCGCGGCAAGGGATGCCGTCCAGGCCGCCCATCCCGTGCCCGGCCAGTTGGCCGTGCGAAGCCGTTTTGGTCCGGCCACCGCCCGTGGCGTGCGGGAGGTGAGCGGACGGCATACCAGGTATGCCGAGAGCGCCCTGCTGCTCTACGCGCGGCTGTTGCGCTCACGGACTCCGGAGGGGTGGCAGGTCGTCGACCATCTCGCGCGGGGCCTTACCCAGAAGGACACCGCTGCCAAGCTCGGGGTCACCCCGTCGGCGGTGAGCCAACGGGTGCGGCGAGCGGGGTGGCAGGAACAGGTGCGGGGCCGCGAGCTCATCGCCCACCACCTGTCGGTGGCGGACGGTAGAACTCAGGGGTGAACTCAGGGGTGGACTCAGCCGTGAGCACGCAGGGGGTCCGATGACGCAGGAGGTCCAATGTCGCAGGTGGCGTGGCTGCCCGCTGCTGGTGCGATCGTGCTGGCTCTGGCAGCGATCATCGGCGGCAGTCCGGTGACCCTGCTGGTGTTCCGCGCGGTGGATTCCGGACGCCAAGGTGCATCCCCCGGAGTGCAAGCGGCCGGCGGGGTGCTGCGTGGCGGCCGCGCCATCGGGCTGCTGGAACGGGCCGCGGTCGTCGCCACGATGCTGGCCGGCTGGCCCGAGGGCATCGGCGCCGTCATCGCGCTCAAGGGCCTGGGCCGGTTCGCGGAGTTGCGCGGCGACACCCCAGGCACCGCCGAACGCTTCCTCATCGGCAGCTTCACCAGCCTGCTGTGGGCGGGTGTCCTGGCCGGATTGGCCCGGCTGCTCGCCGGGTCGGCGGGCCTGACCTGACCCGGGCGAGTGGCGAACACGACGTTCCCCCAGGCCGCTGCGGGGGTCCCCGTCGCGGGCTTCGCTGATAGCGTCGAGGACAGCCCAATCCACCGACGCCAAAGGGAGATTTCGTGAGCACCACGCCCGTCAAGGTCGCCGTCACCGGCGCTGCCGGCCAGATCGGCTACAGCCTGCTCTTCCGCATCGCCAGCGGGGCCCTGCTGGGCCCGGAGACCCCGGTCGAGCTGCGTCTGCTCGAGATCACGCCGGCCCTCAAGGCTCTCGAGGGCGTCGTCATGGAGCTCGACGACTGCGCCTTCCCGACCCTTGCCGGCGTTGTCATCGGCGACGACCCCGAGCAGGTCTTCGAGGGCGCCAACGCTGCCATGCTCGTGGGCGCCATGCCCCGCAAGGAGGGCATGGACCGCGCCGACCTGCTGGCCGCCAACGGCAAGATCTTCACCGGTCAGGGCGCCGCCCTCAACAAGGTCGCCGCCGACGACATCAAGGTCCTCGTCACCGGCAACCCGGCCAACACCAACGCGCTCATCGCAATGGCCAACGCCCCCGACATCCCGAAGGAGCGCTTCAACGCACTCACTCGGCTCGACCACAACCGGGCCAAGACCCAGTTGGCCCAGAAGCTCGGCGTGCACGTCGACTCGATCACCCAGCTCGCGATCTGGGGCAACCACGACGACTCGATGTACCCCGACCTCTACAACACCAAGGTCGACGGCAAGATCGCGGCCGACCTCGTCGACGCCGCCTGGATCACCGACACGTTCATCCCCACCGTCGCCACCCGCGGCGGAGCCATCATCAAGGCCCGCGGGCTGTCCTCGGCGGCCTCAGCAGCCAACGCGACGATCGACCACATGCGCGACTGGATGCTCGGCACAACCGACTGGGTGTCGATGTCGGTGCCGTCCGATGGCTCCTACGGCGTGACCGAGGGCATCATCTCCTCGTTCCCGTGCGTCTGCACCGCCGGCGGCTACGAGATCGTCCAGGGCATCGACCTGTCCGAGTTCTCCCGTGAGCGCATCATGGCCTCGGTCGCGCGGCTGGAATCCGAGCGCGACCAGGTCAAGGCCCTCGGCCTCATCTGATCTCGACTCCACCCTGACAGTGGGGCCTGGCCGAACTCGGCCGGGCCCCACTGTCTTGAGCAGTCAGGGCGTGGGGTCCAGCCGCACCAAGCTGAACGCGATCCCCACGGCAACGGCCAGGCCCAGCCAGCACCCGACGTCGATCCAGACGCGGCGCACCTCCAGCCCGCCGGGCCGGGGTTCGAGGCCACGCAACAACGCCCCGATCGCCAGACCACCTGAGACGACATAGCCACCGACGCGAACGGCCCCGAAGCCCGCGATCGCGAGGCCGAGCACGACGACGACGAAGACGGCCCACCACGGGCCGAGTCGACGCAACGCGGGGCCTGGCACGTCAATCCCGCGACTCAGCCGGCCGCGGCGGCCAGCTGACGTTCGGCGGCAGCCACGACATTGGTCAACAACTCGGCGCGGGTCATCGGACCCACTCCCCCCGGATTGGGGCTGATCCAGCCGGCCACCTCGGCGACCTCCGGGGCGACGTCTCCGGCGACGCGGCTCGTGCCGGATTCCGCGTCGACGACCCGCGAGACCCCGACATCGAGAACCGCTGCCCCTGGTTTGACCATGTCGGCGGTGATGATCCCGGGCACGCCCGCAGCCGCCACGACGATGTCGGCCTGGCGCACCTCGGCGGCCAGGTCTCGGGTGCCGGTGTGGCACAGCGTGACGGTGGCGTTCTCGCTGCGGCGAGTGAGGATGAGTCCGAGCGGTCGTCCGACGGTGAGGCCACGACCGACGACGACGACCTTTGCCCCCGCGATCTGGACCCCGTGGCGGCGCAACAGCTCCAGGCAGCCCATCGGGGTGCACGGCAGCGGCGCAGGGCGGCCGAGGACCAGCCAGCCGAGGTTGACCGGGTGGAGACCGTCGACATCCTTGGCCGGGTCGACCCGCGACAGCAGCGCGAGTTCGTCGAGCCCGGTCGGCTGCTGGATGAGGAACCCGGTGCAGTCCGGATCGGCGTTGAGCTCGTCGATGACCGCCTCGACCTCGGCCTGAGTCGCGGTCGCGGGCAGGTCGCGGCGGATGCTGCGAATGCCGAGCTCGGCGCAGTCTTTGTGCTTGGCCCCGACATACCACCGGCTGCCCGGGTCCTCGCCCACCAGCACGGTGCCGAGCCCGGGCACCACCCCAGCAGCAGCCAAGGCCTCGACCCGGGCCGCCAACTCCACCTTGATCTGCTTGAGGGTTGCCGCGCCGTCGAGGATCTGAGCCGTCACGCCCCCAATCCTGCCACTGCCCGTCGCCGCAGTGCCGGCAGCACCGCGGCCACGGCGGTGAGACCCAAGCCCGCGAGGACCACGAGGGTGACGGTATGCCGGGTGGCCGGGTTGAGCAGGTCGAGCGTCAAGGCCCCGAGCACCTGGCCACAGAGCAACACCAACATGGTGTGCAACACCCCCAGGTGGCGGACCACGACGGCGGCCACTCCGACGAAGACCACCCCGGCCAGACCTCCGAACCACACCCATCCGGGTGGCGGGTCAAGCCGAACGGGACCCAATCCCCCACTGGCCCAACGGATTCCGACCACCGTCGACAGCAGGATCACCCCATTGGTGAAGTTGAGCCAAGTAGTCGCCCACGGGGTGCCGGTGGCGACGTTGACCCGGCCGTTGATCGCCGATTGCACCGAGTGCAAGCCGCCCACGAGCAGTGCCAGGAGCACGGGCACGACGACCGCCGCGCCAACTGCCGTCGTCATCCCGGCGCCGCCAGGCCCGCTATTGGCGAGCACCCGCCCCCACACCGCGATGCCCACGCCGATCGTCGCCAGCACAGCGGCAACCACCCGCACGGTCGTCACCGCCGCCCGACCCGCCGGGCCCAGTCCCATCCGGTCGACGACGATGGCGTTGCCGGTCTGTCCGCCGACGACGGCAATGGTGAACAAGGCCACCCCGGCCAGTGGCACGGCATACGCCTGGACGAGCACGTAGGTGCCGCCGAGCAGCCCACCGAGGGTCTGCCACACCGGCATCCGGCCCGCTCGCACCGTGGCAGTGAGCGCCCGCAGACCGGCTCGGGTGCGCCGTGAGGCCAGCAGGACGACGGTGAGCACCACCCAGCCGGACCCGAAACTCCACAACGCGGCATACAGCGGCTCGTGCAGGCGGGCGGAGAGCTCTCCGTTCATCCGGGACTGCCCCGCCGAGAGAGCGCCGATGAGCAGGCCCGCCAGCCCGGCCCAGGACCACACGCTCTCGTGCCTGACGCCAGGCTGCGCCAGCCGCGCCGGCTCAGTGCGCGAAATGCCGGGTCCCGGTGAAATACATCGTGACGCCTGCGGCCTGCGCAGCCGCGACGACCTCGGGGTCGCGCATCGAACCCCCAGGCGCGACGACCGCCCGGACCCCCGCGTCGATGAGCACCTGGAGGCCGTCGGCGAACGGGAAGAAGGCATCCGAGGCTGCCACCGCCCCGCGCGCCCGGTCCACTCCCGCGCGCGACACGGCCAGGTGGCAGGAGTCGACCCGGTTGACCTGGCCCATGCCGATGCCGACCGAGGCGCCGTCGCGGGCCAGCAGGATGGCGTTGGACTTGACCGCTCGCACGGCGCGCCAGGCGAACTGCAGGTCGGCCAGGGTGGCCGCGTCGGCTGCCTCGCCCGATGCCAGCCGCCAGTGGGCTGCGTCGTCCCCACCGACGATCGCGCCGGATTCGTCACGCACCACCGCGTCGAGGAGGTCGCGTTGCTGCATGAGCATCCCACCGGCGATCGGCCGGGTCTCGATCCCGGCGCGGGCGGCCCGTTCGGCGGGCAGGCGCAGCAGCCGGATGTTCTTCTTGGCCGTGAGAACGGCCAGCGCCTCGGGGTCGTAGTCCGGCGCGACGACGACTTCGGTGAAGATGTCCTTGACGCGCTCGGCCATGGTGACCGTCACCGGCCGGTTGACCGCGATGATCCCGCCGAACGCCGACACCGGGTCGCACTCGTGGGCCCGCAGGTGCGCCTGCGCGATCCCCTCGGACTCGGCGGCGACAGCGATGCCACAGGGGTTGGCGTGTTTGACGACCGCGCAGGTTGGTTGGTCGCCGTGATCGTAGGCCGCCCGCACGGCCGCGTCAGCGTCGATGTAGTTGTTGTAGGACATCTCCTTGCCGTGCACCTGCTCGGCGGTCGCGATGCCGGTGGCGCCATATCCGTTGAGATAGAGGGCTGCACGCTGGTGCGGGTTCTCGCCGTAGCGCAGGCTGGCGCTCTTGTCCCAGGTCGCCCCGACCCACGCCGGGAAACCCTGCCCGTCAGAGGTGTCGGTGAGCACATTGCCCATCCAGGACGCGACGGCGACGTCGTAGGTCGCCGTGTGGACGAACGCCTCAGCCGCCAGCCGCGTGCGCTGCGCCAGCGTGAACCCACCGCTGCGCACCGCCTGCAGCGCCATCCCGTATGCCGTGGGGCTGGTGAGGACCGCGACGCTCGGGTGGTTCTTGGCCGTAGCCCGCACCATCGACGGCCCGCCGATGTCGATCTGCTCGACGCACTCGTCCGGTCCGGCGCCCGAGGCCACTGTCGCGGTGAAGGGGTAGAGGTTGACGACGACGAGCTCGAAAGCGGCGATGCCCAGGTCGGCCAGTTGCGCCAGGTGCTCGGGTTTGCGGGTGTCGGCCAGCAGCCCGGCGTGCACTCGCGGGTGCAGCGTCTTGACCCGCCCCTCCAGACACTCCGGGAAGCCGGTGAGGTCCTCGACGTGGACCACCGGCAGCCCGAGCGACTCGATGAATGCGGCCGAGCCCCCCGTCGAGACGAGTTCGACGCCGGCGTCGTCCAGGCCCCGGACCAGGTCGGCCAGGCCGGTCTTGTCGTAGACCGAGATAAGCGCGCGCCGAACGGGGCGGACGTCTTCGGAGGGGCCGGGCGCACTCACAGCGGCGGACATGCGGGATCTCCTGTCGTGTCACCCAGGGCACCCAGGCGGGCGATGCTCCCGGAATCACTCCCCGGTGGTTGCCCACCTGCGCCAGTCGTCGTCGCTGCCGAGTCTAGTGTCGCCTGGCGAGGTCAACAGTGCCCTCAGACCCCCTTCAGACCCTCAGCCCCGATACGCACCCGCCGGCCGGACACGGCATACCCCTGCCGTGCCATCCGCCCGACGACCTCGACGAGCATCTGCCGCTCGACGACCTTGATGCGTTCGTGGAGGGTGTACTCGGTGTCGTCACCTCGGATGGCCACCGCATGCTGCTCGATGATCGGGCCGGTATCGACACCCGCATCGACGAGGTGACACGTCGTGCCGGTGACCTTGACCCCGTAGGCGAGCGCGTCTCGCACCGCGTGGGCGCCGGGAAAAGCGGGCAGTAACGCGGGGTGGGTGTTGATGACGGTATGCCGGGCCAGGGCCTGCGGCCCGAGAATCTTCATGAACCCCGCCGACACGACGAACGCCGGCCGATAAGAGTCGAGCAGGTCGGCCAGCGCGACATCCCAGTCGGCGCGTGACGGGAAGTCGGCCACCCGGCATACAAAGGTCGGAATGCCACCTCGTTGAGCGCGATCGAGCCCGGCGATCCCGTCGCGGTCCGCGCCCACCGCCGCGACTCGCACCCCGTATACCGGGTCGCGAGCGGCGTCGAGAAGGGCCTGCAGCAGGGTGCCGGAGCCAGAAACCAGCACGATGACAGGAGCGGGCTCGGCCATGGTGAGGAGCCTAGCGACGCCGGGCCGTTGGTAGAGTGCGGCCGTGCCGCGGCGGTCGCTTCGGCCTGCCCGGCACTCAAGGAGCTCCCATCTCCCCGACCCCGTCCCAGCGCTCCCGGGCCCTCACCGTTCTGCGCCTGGACGACACACCCCGGGAGTCGATCGGACGGCGCGGTGTGATGAGCGTCGTGGGACTGGTGTCGCAGAGTGGCGCCCGCTTCTTGGTCAACCTGGTCGCCGGGCGTCTCGGTGGGCCCGTGGTGCTCGGACACGTGGCCGTTGCGATGTCGGCCGTCCAGCTGCTGGCCCTGGTGGGACCCACATCCTTGGGTTCGGCCGCGAGCAAGTACATGGCTCAGTCGCTCGGCGAAGGCGATCTCGCAGGCACCCGAGCCGTGGCCCGACACATCTGGCGCGCAACACTGGCCTGCGGGCTCGTTCTCGGGTTGAGCGGTGGGCTGATCTGGAGGGTTTGGTTCGACGGGACCTGGGCAGAGTCCTTGACGGTAGGCGTGATGACGGCCAGCCTGTCGACCTACACCGTCGCGCGAGGGGCCTTCTTCGGGCACCGGCACATCGGGCCGTCTGGCACCTGGGATGCGCTCGTCGCAGTCATCGGGGTCGTGGGTTCGGCAGGGCTGCTCGTCATGGGAGTGCGCAGCGTGCTGGCCCTGTTGCCGATGGCGCTGGGATGGACGATCTACTCCTGGGCGGGTTGGCCGCGGGGCGCCGCCGGCGTGCCCACGGGGGCGGTGCGGCGGGAGATCAATCACTTCGTCGTCGTCACGGCCGTCGGGACCCTCACCAGCGCGGGTTTCATCCAGGCATCCCTTGTCGTCGCCCGGGTAGTCGGCGGCACCGAGGGGTCCGGATACTACTCAGCCGCGCTCACCATCTCGGCACCCTTGTCGATCCTCGTCGGTGCCGCCAATTCGGTGCTGTTTCCCTCCATGGCCGAGGCGCTGGGTCGAGGTGCCGAGGACGCCTTCCGGCGCCAGTTGCACCAGTCGACCGAGGCGATCGTCGTCATCATGAGCGGCGCCATCGGGCTGCTCATGGTCCTGAGCTCTCCCGTCCTGGCCCTCGTGTGGGGGGACCGATTCCGGGCAGCCGAGCCCCTACTGCCGATCATGCTCGGTGCCATCCTCGCCTATGTCACAGCCGTGCCGAGCGTCAGTGCGCTCGTGACCCGGGGTGCCGCCCAGGCTCGGATCACCACCGCCTTCGGCATCGCAGGAGCTATGGCCGGAGGGGTGATCTGGCTGCTGACCGCCACCTCGTTCGGTGTCATCGGCGTCGCCTGGGGATACCTCATCTCCACGGTGGTCAGCTCGGGACTCACGGTGCTCGTGGCCTGGCGGCGCGAGGCCCAGCGCTGGTGGGGTCCCATGGTGCGGCTGCTCGTGATCGCGGCGGCGGCTGCAGTGGGCTGGTTGTTGCCCAGGGCCGGCTCCGTGTCGGTGGGCGTGTCGGCGCTCGGCTTCCTCGCGCTCTGGGCGGCACTGTTCGCCGGGCGGCTCCGCAGTGTCGTCACCCACCTGAGCAGCCGAGGCCGCCCGCAATCCCCCGACCCCCTCACGTGACGCGCAGCGCCTGACCCCAAGCTGGTCGTGGACAAGTCCCGTCGGAAACCATCGGCCACGGCCTGGCAGCAGCCGCGGCTTATTCCTCGCTCAGCGCAACAGGGACCGCACAGCAGCAGCCACCGCATCGCTGACCGAAGCCCCGCCGCCGAGCACCCACACCTGTTCTGGCATGAGCCGACTGACCTGTTGTGAGGTACTCACAGGCAATACGTTCCCAGGTGTCAACAGCAGTGGCGCTCGGTCGCGGCCGGCCCGCGCCGCACCAGCCAACCCGTCGGCGAAATTCTCGCCGGACGCGAGGTAGACGGCTGTTGCGGAAGGGTATTGGGCCGCAATGGCGGCAGCGGTGGCATTCCGGTCCGGTCCAGCCAAGCGGACCGCTGACCCCGTCGTGGTCCGCGCCGCTGCGGCCGCCATCACCGCGTCGGAGATCACGCCGGTGCCCCCCAGGACGACGACCTTGCTCGGTGCCAGTCTGGTCAGCGCGGCCGCCGTCGCTTGGGGCAGGACGCCGGCCCGGGTCAGCAGCAGAGGGGCCTTGTCGCGGCCCGCGAGTGCGGCACCGGCCAGGGCATCGGGAAAGCCCTCACCGGATGCGAGGTAGGCGACCCCACCCTTTGAGTAGAAGGACGACATCGCGGCCGCCGTCTCGAACCGATCCGAGCCAGATATCCGCTGCACCTTTCCGCTCGTCGTCAGCAACCGCAACTGTTCGGCGACAGCGTCCGACACAGCCCCGGGGCCTCCGAGGATGACGACCCGGCCGGGCGAGAGTCGCGTCATCGCCTGGCGCGTGGCGCTCGGCAGCGACTTCGGGTCGGTGAGCAGCAGCGGCCCGGCGTTGTATGCCGCGCGCGCTGCCCCTGACAGTGCGTCGGGGAAGTCCGCGCCGCTGGCCACGTAGACCACCGGGACGCCCGAGCTGTATCCATCGGCGATCGCCGCGGCCGTGGCGTAGCGGTCGGCACCGGCCAACCGAACGACGGGCGAGGTGCCACCGATGGTGAAGAAGTTCGACGACAGACCGGTGCTGTACGCAGGCCAGGACCGGGCGGACATGATCGAACCGCCGGTCGTCGTCGCCGACTGGTAAACCCCGTTCGCACTGCTTCCCTCGACGAGCACGGACGTGACCCGTCCTCCCCAGGTCCCGGCACCGTCACGACCGAGGATCTGGATGCGCTCGACCCGCGTGATGCCGAAACGCGCCTCCAACGAGCTCGCCGGCAATTCGGCCGACCAGGCATGTCGCGAGTTGCCCGCAACGGCGTCGTAAGGGTCAGCCTTGGCGACGAGGTACCCATGACCCGGCGACCCGGCTGCCGTCTGGCCCCCGTTTGATGAGGAGTACATCGTCGTGGCCAGCCGGGTCACCCCGTCTGCGAACACGTAGGTCAAGACCTGACCGTCGGTCGCGGCGACCGCAGCGTCGGTGGCTGTCGCCTCATAGGAGGTCAGCGATCCGTCGGCGTTGCGCCGACCCTGACCTCGGTACGCCTGGCATGCGGTGGTATCGCACGTGTCGTAGTACGACGTGCCGTTGGAGCCGCGGGCGGCATACGTCCGAGCTGCCACGCTCTGCGCTTTGAGCGCCTCGCTCTGGAAGGACGTCGGCATCTCCGAGGGCACGACTCCCCGCAGGTAGGACTGCATCGTCAGCGAGTTCACCGTCGCCAGGGAGGTCGTCCCCAGATGAGTCGCCTCGACCGCTCCGCGGTAGACGGCGCGCTCGCCCGATGGCAGGAAGAGATCAACCGACCCCTCGGTGCCGGTGAAGACCACCGGGCAGGGCGTCGCACCCGGGCGGTATGCCGTCCACGAACGCCCGTCGTAGGACTCGACGGAGCAACTCGAGGCAGACGCGCCTGAGGCCGACACCCGCCACTGCAGCGGCGCACTCGGCAACGTCGTGGTCGTCCCACCAGTCGTCAACGACAAACCAGGGCGGGCTCCAACCCGGGTGATCCCGTCGTTGTCCACGGTGATCCCGATGCGGATGGTGCTCTTCGCACCAGGGACGAGCGACGTTCCAGGGTAGTAGAAGGCGAGGATCTGAGCGTGGGTCAACCCCGCCGCTGCCGCACCGTTGGCACCGTATTGCGACATGCCGACGCCATGCCCGAAACCGCCCCCCTGGACCTCGAAGATCCCGCTGCTCGGGCGCAGATAGACCTCCGCTCCCGCCCTCGGTGCCGGCAGCCCGGCACCGGACGCGGTGACGGCACGCTCGCTGGTCGCTGGTCCGGACCCGGCAACTCCCTGAACCACCGGATGAGAGGCAGGGTGCGACGACGAGGCAGCGAGGGCGACTGACCCATCGACGAAAACGATCACGAGGCCGACCAAAACGATCGCAAGACGACGACGCACAACGGCCTCCAGGAGCGGGATTCCCCATGATTCTGTGACGCGAGTGACTGCTGTGGCAAGCAACTACATGGCTGTAATTCAGTCTCCAGCCTTGTTCCGGTCCGTCTCCGTGGGCTTGCTCGGCTCATTGGGTACCGTTGGTCGAGCAACAACTGCGCTGGGCCGATGGCAGCGCCCACTCGACCCGCCCTCGTGAGGAGCATTGTGATTAGGCGTCACGTCAAGTCCGATCACCCCTTCCGGCTGGCCTGGGCGGGAGTCGACTGCGCCGTCTGGGCGATCGCTCTGGTGCTCGGGTCATGGCTGCGCTACGAGTTGCACCTGGAGTACATCGCCTGGCGTGGGCTGGCCATCACCGCGGTGATCGCGGCCGCGCTGCAACTGGTCTTCGGATTCCTGTTCGGTCCGTATGCCGTTGGGCACATGCGCGGCTCGTTCGACGAGATCGTCGATCTGGCCAAGACGGTCCTGGCCGCCTCGCTGGCCACGTGGCTGCCGGTGCTCATCGCCAACCCGATTCTCGTCCCCAAGAGCGTGCCGATCATCGCTGGGGCATTCGCGCTCGTCGGGATGCTCGCGTTGCGCTTACTGGTGCGCAGTTGGAAGAATCGCCGTGGCTACCCCGGGGGCGACGCCGACTACAGCGGTGAACGCTCCCGAGTCGTCGTGTTCGGGGCGGGCGAAGGCGGCCGGGTCCTGGTGCGGGCCATGGTGCGGGATCGAAATCACCACTACCACCCAGTCGCCCTGCTCGACGACGACCCCCTCAAGGCCCGCCTGACCATCGAAGGAGTGCGGGTCCGGGGCACTCGTGGTGACCTCGAAGCCGTGGCGGCCCGCTATGACGCCGACACCCTGGCGATCGCCATGCCGTCCGCCGACGCCTCGCTCATTCAGGACCTCTCCGACCGCGCCGCCATGGCCGGCCTCAACGTCCTGGTCCTGCCGGCGATGAGCGACATGTTCGCAACGCCCACTCTCGGGGACTTGCGAGACCTCAACCTCGCGGACCTGCTGGGCCGCCGTGCGATCCAGCTCGATACGACGGCGATCGCCGAGCGCATCTCGGGCAAGCGCGTGCTCGTCACGGGGGCCGGAGGTTCGATCGGCTCTGAACTGTGCCGTCAGATCCAACGTTTCGGACCAGCGGCGCTGTACCCATTGGACCGCGATGAGTCGGGGCTGCATGCGGTCCAGCTGAGCATGGCCGGCACTGGCCTGTTCGAACACGACGGCTCGCTCCTGGTCGACATCCGTGACAAAGACGCCGTTCAAGAGATCTTCGACCGGGTGCGACCGGACATCGTGTTCCACGCAGCCGCACTCAAACACCTCCCTCTGCTCGAGCAGTTTCCCTTCGAGGCGTACAAATCCAATGTCATCGGCACCCTCAATGTCCTGGAGGCCTCGATCGCTGCGGGCGTGAGCACGGTGGTCAACATCTCCACGGACAAGGCTGCCGACCCGACCTGCATGCTGGGCTACTCCAAGCGGATCGCCGAGCGTTTGACCGCCGGCATGGCCCAGCGCAACCCCGCTGGACGCTTCGTCTCGGTCCGTTTCGGCAATGTATTGGGTTCCCGAGGCTCGGTTGTGCACGCTTTCACCGCCCAGATCGAACGCGGTGGCCCGGTCACCGTCACTCACCCCGATGTCGAGCGCTACTTCATGCTGATCCCCGAGGCCTGCCAACTGGTCCTGGAGGCCGCCGCTGCTGCTCCCGGTCGGGGTGAGGTCATGGTGTTGGACATGGGCAGGCCGCAGAAGATCGTCGACGTCGCTCGCGCCCTCATCCGGATGTCGGGTCGCACCGGTATCGACATCAACTTCACGGGGCTGCGCCCGGGGGAGAAGATGACCGAGGACCTCGTGGCGCGCGGGGAAGATGCCACCTCCACCAACAACCCCCTGGTGACCGGGGCGACCGTGCTCCCCCTGGATCCGAGCCAGTTGCCCGGCCCGGTCGTCGTCCACGATCACGACTCGGCGATGGTGTGGACCCGCACGCACGCTCTGGCCACCTGATGCGCGCCGCTGGATGAACGGATGGCGGCCAAGCCCGCCCGCGGTTCACCCGCAGCCGGTCACCTTGAACAACTTGCGGTCCCCCTCTTGCAGGACCAGTGACGTCGCCCAGAACCCGTCTGGAATCTGCATCCCTGGCGCGTCATCCCTCTCGATGCCGTTGGCTTCGTAGGCGCGGCCGCCGTTGAGCACCCAGTCCACCGAGTCTGCCTTGAGGACGCGGCACAGTTCCTGACTGTTCAGGGTGGTGAACCTGTCTCGCAGCGCAACGCCGTGATCAGTCGAGGCCGTCTGGGAGGCCAGGTAGAAGACCAGTTGGACACCCTCATAGGCGTAGAGAAACCCGGAGCCATCCTTGGCGTTGTTCAGAACGCGATCGTCAGGTGGGACGATGTCTGCCACCCGGCGATAGAACTCACGGTCACCTGCGTCGACCAAACTCGCTACGGGGTCGTTGGCCGCATCCGCATAGAAGGCCCGCAGGTGGGTCAGCCCGACCCCAGCTCCCCACCCGAGGGCAAGAACGACGACTGCCGACGCCAATCGCCGACGACGCGCCTGCGCCAGAGCCCCCCAGGTGCGCCGCTGAACCGTACGCCACCAACTGTCGAACCCCAAGACCGCGAGCAGGACCAAAATGCCGGCCGCGACCGGTGCAGTTCGATGACGGTCGTTGTACCAGAACCTGGCCAGCCCATTGAACGGCTTGTTGCCGACCAAGGTTGCGGTGAGCACGTCGAGGAGGACCGCGATGGCACCCAGGACCACCAGCCAGAGCATGCGCGGTCTGCGCCAGGCTGCGATGACGCCCCCGAGGATCAAGAACGCCCCGATGAGCTGGGGGAAGGATCCTCCCGCGCCATTGACGAGATACCCCACGACCTCGGCCACGACCGTGCGCTCCACCGGCCACGCGCGCGCCGCGAATTGACTGGAGTCTCGTCCGACGAACAAGGCCACTGCAAGCAGCAAGCCCCCGGACAGGATGATCTTCAGCGCGTGCGTAGCGGCCGCCAGGCGGCGACCGTCGCGCCATCTGGCGAGCACGGCATACCCCTGCACCCCCTGCCACGTGAGGAAGAGGATCAACCCCACCAACACGAAGACCCGCGGATGACACACGGCGATCACCACGAGTGCCCCGATTAGGAGGACGAACGCCCCCGCTCGACCGCGAGGTTGGCGAGTGAATCCCAAGGCACCGGCCAGACCGGCAAAGGCGAGTGGGGCGAAAGCCGCAGCCACTGAGGTCGCCCACAGCACCCCCCAGCCGAGCGGCGACCATGGCATACCCCACAGACCCCACGCCGCGACCATCGATCCAAGCAGAACGGATGTCGAGCGGCCGAACGTGTACCACGCCGCGAGGATGACGCAACTCGGCCACAACGCGCCGGCGATGAGCGCTGCTGTGACGTTCGAGGCAGCCACCGCAGTGCCGCCCGTGTCCATCGCCAAGACGGCGAGGGCGTGGAAACCACTTGGGTAGTAGTTGCCGAGCGGGGTCGGGTAGGCGAAATCCGAGATTCTGGTGGGCGCCACGATGCCCGTCAACGTGGCATGCCGCACCGCGTTCGTGTCGAAGATGGCGTCCCAGGTTTGCGACGCGGTGTCCCACCTGCCTCCGCCAGCCATCCACACGACGACGCAGGCCAGGGCATAGGACCCAGCAAGGGAGAGCACGGGGTAGGCCGAGGGCACCCGTGCTCCCCCTCTACCGGTCGGCTCCGGGCTTGAGCGGGTAGATCGCCTGGTGCGGCGACGGACAAGTCGCGCGGCCAGCGCGAGAAGTGCCCCGAGCAGGGCGACCGACCACCAGGAGAAGGGCACCGCCACGACGATCTGCAGGAGGCCGAACAGGGTCACCAGCACGACTGCACACGGTACGGCCGCCGCGACGGCCACCTCGTTGGTGGCCCCTGCGGCCCGCACGAGGAGCCACCCCAGGGTCGACGCACCGATAGCGAGGATGAGCGGGCCGCCAACACTCCACACCACCACAGTGTCTCCTTGTCGACTCCCGGCGGTAGCCCCGATGGAAGCTCCGGCGCACGGCCACATCGACGGTGACGATACCGAGATTGTCCGTCGCGACCGCACCGACGCTCCACCCGCTCCGAGTGAGGCAGCCAACGCCCGCTGTCCTGTCGGGTAGGGTGCAATGTGGGGCAGGCACGTGTCCCGCCGTTCGCAACACCGCCGGGTCGATGCCAGGAGTCACTCGTGAAAGTCCTCAGCGTGGTAGGGGCACGCCCGCAATTCGTCAAACTCGCCCCCGTTGCTGCTGAGCTTGCCCTGCGCGGCATCGACCACGTGATCGTCCACACCGGGCAGCACTATGACCCGTCACTGTCGGAGGTCTTCTTCGACGAACTCGGGATTGCGGCGCCCGACCGTTACCTCGCGATCGGCTCCGGCAGCCACGGTGCGCAGACGGCGGCCATGTTGGCCGCGCTGGAGACGGCGTTCATCGAGGAGATGCCCGACTGGGTGTTGACCTACGGGGACACCAACTCGACCGTGGCCGGCGCCCTCGCCGCGGTCAAGCTTCACCTCCACATGGCGCATCTCGAGGCTGGCCTGCGATCCTTCAACCGTCGTATGCCCGAAGAGCACAACCGGGTGTTGACCGACCACGCGGCGGACCTGTGCCTGGCTCCGACGGAAGTTGCCATGCGGCAACTGGCCCACGAAGGGCTGGTCGACCGGAGTGTCCTTGTCGGAGATGTGATGACCGATGTCCTCCTACGCACTCGGGATGCGGTGATCGGGCGCAGGCCTGTTCTTCCCGCCGAGGTCGGATCCCGATATCGGGTCGCAACCATTCATCGCGCCGAGAACACCGACGACCCACGCCGCTTGGCGGAGATCGTCGCCGCGCTGCAGGGTCTGGATGTGCCGACGATCCTGTTCGCCCACCCCAGGCTCCGTGCTCGGGCACAACAACACGACCTGGAGTTGTCCGGGGGTTCGGTCGTGGTCGCCGACCCAGTGGGATACCCCGATCTGGTCAATATCGTCACAGGCAGTATCGGAGTCATTACCGACTCCGGCGGCCTGCAGAAGGAGGCCTTCCTGCTGCGGGTCCCGTGCACCACGATCCGGACCGAGACCGAGTGGATCGAAACGGTGGAACTGGGATGGAACCACCTGGTGCCCGAACCCGGCAGTGGCCGGCTCGCGGCAGCCCTGGCACGTTCTGCGCCTCCCCCTACCGATGCGGCCCCCTACGGCATCGGCGACGCCGCTCGCCGAGTGGCACAGGCCCTGGTCGATCGGCACCCCGATGTCGCGACCTCGACGACAGACCACCCCCACTGAACCGCACTGGATCACGCCCAACGCGCGAGACCAAATCGACGAGAGTTCGCCGTGATCCGGGACAATGAACTCGTGGATGTCACCCAGTGCCAGCCCGTGGAAGCGAAGGATCAATGAAGGAAACGTCAGGCTCGAGCGGCGCTTGTGTCGTCGCGGTCACTGGCGCCTACGGGTTCATCGGCCGCCACGTGTGCGATGCGCTGCAGCGGGGTCCCTATCGCGTCGTCAAGGTGAACCGGTCATCGGAGGGCGTGCCGGACATCTGTTCAGACCTATCCAATGCGGCGGAGCTGGCCCGCGACTTGCGGGCTGACGGTGTCAAGGTCCTCGTGCACAGCGCGTGGGCGGGCCACCCCCGAAGTGCCGGCACCGACTACCCGGGTCAGATTCGCGATTCGCTGGTTCCCACGATCAACACGCTCCTCGCGGCCGGTCTCGCCGGAGTTGACCACGTGGTCCTCCTCGGTACCGGCGGAGGGATCCCTCCCGCCCGTGGTGCGACCGCTCCGCCGGCCTACGGCTGGGCGAAGCGCACGGCTGAGGGTATCGCGCTGGCGAATGCCTCGGCTTTCCAGTTCCGCCTGGCGATCATCCGGCCCTCGGCCGTCTACGGGCCCGGCCAGGACCCGAGCCGCGGACTCGGGGCAGTCACGGTTTTCGCCGACGCCATTCTGCGAAACCAGCCGATCCGGATCCTCGGATCAGATTCGGTCACCCGCGACTTCCTGCACGTCGGCGATCTGTCCGAGGCCGTGCGCTGCGCGGTGGACGCGCAGTTGGACGGCACCTACGAACTCGGTGGCCCAGAAGGCGTGAGTCTGCGAGACGTCATCACCGCTATCGAGCACGCCACGGGTCGCACTGCCAACGTCGAATTGCTTCCGGCCACTGGCGTCGACCCGCAGACAGTGCTCTTGGACAATGCACCGTTCACCCGCAAGACCGGATGGACGCCGTCCAAGCGCGTCGAGGATTCTCTCGATGAGCTGTTGCACTCGCTGGCGACCCACCACGCCGGGCAGGCCCCATGAGTCGGCTGTTGGTCATCACCTCTCGCGTCCCCTATTCCACGACCGAAGAAGCCTTCGTCCAGGACGAACTGGAGGCGATGCGCCGTCGAGGTGTCGACCTCATCGTGGTCCCGACTCGGTTACGCACCGCTGTGCCGAACGACGCCGCGGTGCGCAGTGGCCTCGCGGACGTCACCGTGGCCCAGCCCTTGGTTTCCCGCACGGTTCTGGCCCAGGCCACCCGGACCTTTCTGCGGCACCCGATCAGAGCAGTTCGCGTTGCGGCCGCCGCGCTCGCCGCCTCCGGATCGTTGCGCAACGCGGCCGCCAACCTCGCGGTCGTCCCGAAAGCCCTCTGGATCGCCGAGTTGGTGCGGACCCGCGATGTCTCCCACGTGCATGCCTACTGGCTTGCCCATACGTCGACGGCAGCGATGATCGCGTCCCAGCTGACCGGGAGGCCGTGGAGCGGCACCGGTTACCGCTGGGACATCGATGCAGCGAATGCCCTCGGCCCCAAGATCGCAACTGCGGCTTTCCTCCGCGTCGCCGACGAGCTGGGCCAGCGGATCATGCGCGAACGCATCGAGGCAGCGCCACGCCCGTGCCAGCTCGAACTCGTCCGCACCGGTGTTGACCTGCCGGACCGCTCGGCATTCCCGACGATGCCGGTCAACTCCTCGATCGTCTGTTGCGCCGGGGCGTTCGTCCCCAAGAAGGGCCAGGGCTTCCTCATCGAGGCGGTACGTCAGCTCCGGGACGAGGGTCGCCCGGTTCACCTGCACCTGTTCGGAGATGGCGAACTGCGTGGCGCCCTGGAGTCGGACATCGCTCGGCTGGAGCTGACCGACCACGTCACCCTGCACGGGATTGTTCCCTTGGAGTCGCTGCGTGCGTTCTTGCGCTCCGAGCGGCCCATCTTCGTCCTGCCGAGCATCAAGGCGGACGACGGCCAGGAAGAGGGGATACCCGTCGTGCTCATCGAGGCCATGTCCAACGGTTGCCCGGTCGTCTCCACAACCACCGGGTCCATCCCCACTCTCGTCCTGCCGGGGTGCGGGGTCCTCGTCGAGCACCGCGACCCCGGCCAACTGCGTGAGGCAGTCGCGCGGCTCCAGGATGACCCGGCTGCGACTCACAATATGACAGTGGCCGCCCGAGAGCGGGTCGCCGGCGAGTTCGACCTCCGGTCGACGGCGAAAGCGATCGCCGAACTCACGAAGTGCGCGGACCCGCGGTGACCTTCGCCGATGTCCTCGTCGTCGGCATTCTGCTGACCTTGACCGCCTTCGGCCTGTGGACCCTGCTGGCGGTGGCGAGGACGCGTGATCCGGGAATCCTGGTGATCCTCGTGCTGACGGCATACTGGTCCGTGGTCGGGGCCATCCCGTTGTTGTTGGCCAAGCGCGAGGCCGGTGGCTTGGTGTCCAGCTACATCGAGGACCGGCTCTTCATCGTGTATCCCGACGGGGACTACTCGGTCACCCTCATGAGCTACGCGATCTTCATGCTCGGCGCGGTTCTCACCTACTGGGCACTCACCGGTCGCGACGTCGACCGGAGGAAGACACTGGCGAGCTGGGACCACCTGGCCCGGCATTTCTCCCATGTCACCATGCTCGCGATCGTCGGTGCCGGGACAGCCGCCAAGATCGCGATCGTCGGCTACCTGGTCCGCTCCAGTGGTGGCGAGAGTCTCTATATGGCGACCCGCATCGTTCGCGGCGAAACCGCAGGAGTGCTGCGGATCTACCAGTACCTCAACATCATCTCCGGGTATTCCTTGGCGTGTGGCTTGGCCGTGTGGTTGAGCTTCCGGGTTTCCCGTGAGGTGTACTCGGCGAGGGCGCGCATCCTGGTGTGGGCGGCATACCTGGGTCTCGCCGCTGAGGGGCTGGGCGAGAACACCCTGCTCGGTAACCGTGCCGCGCCGCTGCTCATCATGACCGCCTTGGCCGTCGGGTGGGTCTCGTGGCGATTCCTGCCGGCCTCCAAGAGCGAGCGACGTCCGCTCGCGGCCCGATTCGGGTTGTTGTCGCTGGCCGGGGTCATCACCATCGGCACCATCGGCATTTCTCGCGGTGGCAGCATCTCCAGCCCCGGGGCGGTCGTCGCGAGCGTCATCAGCAACCTCTCGTCCATCGGCAACGTCTTCACCCAGATGCTGGCCAGCAACGAGAAGTTGGCCGCGCACATGGCGTTGTACGGAGTGATCCGACAGCCCAGTCTCCCGCGTGACCCCCTGGCACCGAACAGCTACGCCGTCTACACCGATCTCGTCCAGGCACCCGAAGACCAGGTCTTCACGCTGCATTACATCGCCGGTTGGTGGCTGCGAGTCGGTCCCTGGGGAGTGGTGCTTGCCGCCCTGTCGTTCGGTCTGGTGCTCGTCGGCCTCCATCTGCTCAGCCGCTCAGCCGGGGGCTGGGTGCGCTCGGCCTTCGCGCTGCCGGCCGCGATCCTGCCGGCAGCCGGGGTGCCAGTCACCGTGCTCCGGTCCGGGCCGGAGTCGCTGCGCAGTGTCGCGATCGAACTCGTCCTCATCCCGGGCGCGGTCTGCCTGGTGAGCCTGTGGCCCATGCGGTATCGGCTCTCCACGACGAACCTCCCCGTCCTGTCCCCCTCAGCACCTGCATCCCCGTCTGGCCGTAGAGGAGCACCTTCCATGAACACGAACGCATCGAACGACCTCCGACGTGTGGCGTCTGCGATCCTGCGACGCTGGTGGGTCGTGGTGGCCGCCATGGTGATCGGGTCGCTTCTGGCGCTTTCCATGGGCCAAAAGGGCAATGCGGCCACCGCAGAGACCCGGGTGCCGGTCCCGACGCTTGCGGCAATGAACGTCCTGGGACGGGTCGTGGACGTCAAACTCCCCCTGGACTCGCTCGTCGCCTCACTGACCTCTGACGAGACCACGCGTCGCCTCGGGGATGCCGTTGCCGGGTCGGCCGTCGTGACGACCACCGCGACCGACAACTCCTCCGTCACTTTGCGGGTGACTGCCGGTTCGGCAACCCAGGCCGAGACAGCGGCCAGGGCGTATGCCGGCGAGCTCGTCAGGGTGCACTCCGATTATGTGAAGGCTCAGGCTGCGCTGGGCCTCAAGACGCTCGATGCCGCTATCTCCACCATCATGGCGGGATTGGGTCCCAACGGGAGCGCGTCCCAAGACGCCGCAACCGTCTCGGTGTTGGGTCGGCTCGCCGACCTGCAGTCGGACCGGGCCATCTTGGAACAGGCTGCGACACGGCAACCGGCCGAGCCCACGGTGAAGGTCGTCTCGTCGTCCAACTCGGTCACCTCGACCATCATCATGTTCGCCTTGGCCTTCGGCGCTATCGCAGCGGCCTTGCTCGGGATCCTCGCGTTGCGAAACCGCACCTTGCGCTACCCCGAGGACGTTGACACGGTGCTCGGCTCGGGCAGCCTGGCCGCTACCTATGACAGCACCTCCATGGGATGGCCCGTCGCTGCGCTGATCTCACGCCTGGGCGCCCAAGGCACCGTCAACCTGATGCCTGCCGGGCCGGCTTACACCGACGCCGAGATGGAACGTCTGCGCGCTGCCGCGGGAGCCGGCACGACGCTGCGCTTCCTGCCGCCTACGAGCAGCCCGGCCAACGGCGCCCCGGCCGTCGAAGGGCCCGTGCTGCTCACCGCACGACTCGGGGCTGACTCGGCGGGCGGCCTGGTCGCCGCTGCTCGGGCGGTGACCGCAGCTGGGGCCTCCCTCGCAGGGGTCCTCGCGGTGTCCCCGGCCAAGCATGGCGCCGCGGCCAGGGTGAAGGTCTAGTGGTTGCCGCGGGACCCGGTGCCGTCATGGCCAGGTCGGGATGGCCGGTCGTTCTCGTCATCAACCAGTTCGCGATGCCGCGGACCCAATGGGGCCTGACCCGCAACGCCGAACTCTTCAGCCGGGTCCAGGGCTGGGATCCGGTCATCGTCTCGGCAAGTCGGGACCACTACTCGCAAGCAGTCTTCACCACGACGGACCCGCTGTTCCGACTGGTGGACGTCCCGGCATACCAGGGCAATGGACCCAAGCGGATGTGGGGATGGGTCGTGTTCGGGGCCCGAGCGGCGCGCATCGGGCTGATGACCAAGCGCCTGGGCTTGGTCTTCGCCTCCTCGCCGCACCTGTTGGCACCGGTCGCAGGCTACCTCGTCTCACTCGTGCGCCGGGTGCCCCTCGTCGTGGAGATCCGCGACCTGTGGCCCGAGTCGATCGTGGCGTCGGGCAACCTGCGCCGCGGAAGCACCATCCACCGGGTGCTGCAGTGGCTCGAGCGGTTCCTCTACCACCGGGCCGCTCAGTTGGTCGTCGTGACTCAGGGATGGGAGGAGCATTTCGCCGCGCTCGGCGTGCCGGCCGACAAGGTCCACGTCGTGCCCAATGGCACCGAGGTCGCCGACCTCCCGAGCGCGACCGAACGCGAAGCCCTGCGCAAGCAACTCGGCATCACGGGGATCACGGCCGTGTATGCCGGCGCGCACGGCCCTGCGAATGGGCTGGGTCAGGTGCTCGACGCGGCCGCAAAGCTGCCCGAGGTCAATTTCGTGCTCATCGGTGCTGGGGCCGAGCGGGAAGCGCTCCTTGATCGGTCTCGCCGCGAGGGGCTCACGAACGTCGAGTTCCGTTCTCCCGTGCCGAGGTCCGAGCTTGTCCAGCTCCTGGCCGCCTGCGATATCGGCATCCATGTGCTTGCCCCGTGGGACCTGCTCTCCCAGGGGCTCTCCCCGAACAAGGTGTTCGACTACTTCGCCGCCGGCCTACCACTGGTGAGCAACTGCGCTGACGGGCTGAGGGCCGTGGTCACCGACGGCGAAGCCGGACGGCTGGGGTCGTTCTCCGAGCTCGGACAGTGCCTCGCCGACGTCGCGCACGCCAGCGATGAACAACGTCGCGCCTGGGGCGCGGCCGGTCGCGAGATCGTCACCACCCGCTACTCGCGCTCGTCGGCTGCCGCGCAGCTCACCGATATCCTCGATGCTGCGGCCCGGCCGAGGCGCCGCCTGAGTCGACCCTGGACCCGACGCCGGTAACCGAGAGCCGAGATCCGCTTAGGCTCAGGCCGAGAGTCGGACGACCTGGCCGGAGGCCGCAGCCTCGAGCACGGCTTCGGCAACCTCGACGATCCGCACCCCCTGCTCGAGGGTGACGATGTCAGATTCCTTGCCCTGGACCGCGTTACGGAATGCCTCGTGCTCGGTGCGCAGAGGTTCCGGCTTGGCGATGGCGTAACGCACCACATCACCCTCCGAGACCCCGCGGAAGTTCGCCACCTCGTCCCAGGCCCGTGCGGTCGTCCCGTTGGCGTAGTAGGTGAGGTCGGCAGTCAACGTGTCACACACGAACGCGCCGTGCTCTCCAGTGATGACGGTGACCCGTTCCTTCATCGGCGAGAGCCAGTTGACCAGGTGCGACGTCACCGTGCCACCTTCCAGGCGCCCGGTGATAGCAATGAGGTCTTCGTGGGCACGACCGCTTCGGTATGCCGCCTGGGCAGCAACCAGCTCGAACGGGCGCTGCGCGACCCACGATGTGAGGTCGATGTCGTGGGTGGCGAGGTCCTTGACCACCCCCACGTCAGCGATCCGCCCCGGGAACGGGCCCTGGCGCCGAGTGACGATCTGCAGGATCGTCCCCAGATGACCGTCGGCGATCATGGCCCGGGCCCGCTGCAGCGAGGGGTTGTAGCGCTCGATGTGGCCGACAGCTCCGACGAGCCCGCGGCTGCCAAACGCCTCGGCAAGGCGCCGAGCGCCGGCGACATCCGAGGCCAGTGGCTTCTCGAGCATGGTGTGCACGCCCGCCTCGGCCAGCACGAGGCCGATCTCTTCGTGCAGCCCCGTGGGGGCCGCGACGACGCAGTAGTCCACGCCCTTCGCGACGAGCTCCTCCACGGTGCGCAGCACCTCACGTCCGCCAGCGGCGCCGTGGACGTCACCGCCCGGGTCGGCGACCGCGACGAGTTCGACACCTTCGAGGGACCCGAGCACCCGGGCGTGGTGTCGGCCCATCATGCCCAGCCCGACCAGGCCGGCCCGCAAGATGGCCATCAAGCACCAGCCTTGGCCAGCGCGTTGACCGCCGTGACGATCCGCTCCAGGTCGGCCTGGGTCAGCGACGGGTGCACCGGCAGCGACAAGCACTCCCTCGCCGCCTGCTCGGTCTGGGGCAGGTCGAAGTCATGCCCGAACGGGGCCAACCGGTGGTTGGGCACGGGGTAGAACATCCCCGACCCCACGGCATACTCCTCGCGCAGCGCCTTTGCGAGGCCGTCGCGGTCCTGGGGCACCCGGATCGTGTACTGGTGGTAGACGTGCACGGCGCCGGCACGCACCGGCGGGGGCGTGACGCCCTGCAGGTTGGCCGACAGGAAGGCCGCGTTGGCCTGCCGGGTGGCCGTCCAAGCGTCGACCTTGAGCAGCTGGGCGCGACCGATCGCCGCGTGGATATCGGTCATCCGGGTGTTGAAGCCGACAACCTCGTTTTCGTATTGGCGCTCCATGCCCTGGTTGCGGTAGAGCCGCATCATCCGCTCGGTGTGAGCGTCAGCCACCGAGACCATGCCGCCCTCGCCAGAGGTCATGTTCTTCGTGGGGTAGAGCGAGAACATCGCGAACTGGCCGAACGCTCCGACGGGAGTGCCGTCGAGGGACGCGCCGTGGGCCTGGGCGGCGTCCTCGAAGAGCTTGAGGCCGCGCCGGTCGGCGAGCTCGCGCAGCGGCCCCATCGAGGCCGGGTGGCCGTAGAGGTGGACCGGCATGATGCCGACGGTGCGCTCGGTGATCGCCGCCTCGACCGATGCCGGGTCGAGACAGAAGGTGTCCGGCTCGATGTCGGCGAAGACCGGCGTGGAACCGGTGAGAGCCACGGAGTTGGCCGTCGCAGCGAAGGTGAACGAGGGCACGATGACCTCGTCACCGGCTGTGACGCCGCTGGACAGCAGACCCAGGTGGAGTCCGGAGGTGCCGGAGTTGACCGCCACGCAGGCCCGGCCGAGCCCGAAGTGGGCCGCGAACTCCTCCTCGAAGGCCTTGACCTCAGGGCCTTGGGCGAGCATGCCGGACCGGATGACGCGGGTCACCGCTTCGATCTCTTCGTCCCCGACAAGCGGGCGGGCGGGCGGGATGAACTCAGCCATGAGCGTGCTCCATCAGTTGACCATCTGATTCTGTATAGGTGGCGCCGGTCTGCGGGCAGGTCCAGGTGCCGTCCGGTCCGGGCTCCAGCGGCATGCCAGCGCGTCCGACCCAGCCGATCCGTCGCGCAGGCACACCGGCGACGAGGGCGAAGTCGGGCACGTCCTTGATGACGACCGAGCCGGCGGCGACCAGGGCCCATCGACCGATCGTCACCGGTGCGACGCAGACAGCGCGGGCGCCGATCGACGCTCCTTCGCGACAGGTCACGCCCACGGCTTCCCAGTCGTCGCCCCGCTTGAGCGACCCATCCGGAGCCACCGAGCGCGGGTAGTGGTCGTTGGTGAACACGGCGGCCGGCCCGACGAAGACGCCGTCCTCCAGGCGCGCCGGTTCGTAGACCAGGGCGTAGTTCTGCACTTTGCAGTTGCGCCCCATGACGACGCCGGTGCCGATGTAGGCACCCCGTCCGACGATGCAGTTCTCGCCCAGGACCGCGCCCTCACGCACCTGAGCGAGGTGCCAGATCGAGCTGCCATCTCCGAGCGATGCCTCCGGGGAGACGTCGGCGGTGTCGATGACCCGCACCGTCATGTCAGTTCCCTTCCGGTGCCGGCTTGCCGACGACCCGCACGGCGACACCCGGGAAGGCACCCTCGGTCATGATCGAACGGCCGTCGACGAGCACCGACACTCCGGGGAAGTCGGCGGCCGTCGTGTCGGCGTAGTCGGCGTGATTGGTGTGGACGAGGACGATGTCGACCGGGTCCCCGAGATGGTATGCCGTGAAGCCCAGCTTCTCGAGCTCGGCGTCGGTATACATCGGGTCGTGCACGAGGGCGACCCCACCGAGTCGGGTCACCTCGGCGACGGCGGGGAAGACGCCCGAGAACGCGGTCTCCTTGACCCCGCCCCGGTAGCTGGCACCGAGCACCGCCACCCGCTTGCCCGCCAAACCCCCGGCCAGCTCGGCGGCCAGGCCGACCGTGTATGCCGGCATGTCGGCATTCGCGGCCCGCGCGGCGCGGACGACGGTGGCCTGCGGGTCGTTCCAGAGGTAGAGCCGCGGGTAGACCGGGATGCAGTGCCCGCCCACCGACATCCCGGGCAGGTGAATGTGGGAGTAGGGCTGGGAGTTGGACGCTTCGATGACCTGGTGCACGTCGATGCCGTTGGCCGCGGCGAAGCGCGCGAACTGGTTGGCCAGGCCGATGTTGACGTCGCGGTAGGTGGTCTCGGCCAGCTTCGCCATCTCGGCGGCTTCGGCACTGCCCAGGTCCCAGACCCCGTTGCCGCGCTCCAGATCGGGGCGCTCGTCGAATTGCAGCACCTGCTCGTAGAAGGCCCGGGCCCGGTCGGCACCCGCCGCGTCGAGGCCGCCGATGAGCTTGGGGTAGCGACGGAGGTCGGCGAAGACCCGGCCGGTGAGGACTCGCTCCGGGGAGAAGACGAGGTGGAAGTCGCGCCCGGCGACCAGTCCCGACACCTGCTCGAGCGTGGGCTTCCACCGGGTGCGGGTGGTGCCGACCGGCAAGGTGGTCTCGTAGCAGACCAGGGTGTGGTTCTCGGCGCGCAAGCCCCGGCCGATCGCTTCGGTCGCGCTGTCCATCCACCCGAAATCGGGCTTGGCGTCAGCGTCGACGAAGAGCGGGACGACGACCACCACGACCTGCGACTGAGCGACAGCGGCAGTGGTGTCGATCGTCGCAGTGAGTGTGCCGACGGAGACGACGTCTGCGAGGTATTCCTGCAGGTGCGCCTCGCCGGGGAAGGGTTCCTTGCCTGCGTTGACGAGGTCGACCACCGCCGGATTGGTGTCGGCGCCGATCACCTCGACCCCGGACCGCGCGAATTGCACTGCGAGCGGAAGCCCGATCTTGCCGAGGCCGACGACCGTCACCTTCACTTGTTTGCCAGTCCTCACGTCACGTCGTTCCCGGCCGACGATGATGCGGTCCGGGTGGTCATCGGCGGGCCGGTGGCACCGCGCACCGCCTACTTACTTTACCCGAGGCACCCGAGGTCACCCCCGAGCTACGACCGCCCACGCTGTTGCGATCAGCACACGCAGGTCCCCCAACAGCGAGCGCGTCCGGACATAATCGGCATACATGGCGACCTTCTGCGGCAGGAGCACCTCACGGTAATAGCGCTCCGGGTCCGACGCCTGCGCGAGGAGTTCCGACTCGTTACGGAACGCGATGCTGGCCGGGTCCGTGATCCCGGGCCGGACCGACAGGATGAGCTCGCGCTCGCTCTCGGGCCACAGCTCGACGTAACGGGCCACCTCGGGACGCGGCCCGACCAGGCTCATGGCGCCCACCAGCACGTCGAAAAGCTGCGGTAACTCGTCGAGTTTCGACGTGCGCAACAGGGCCCCGACTCGGGTCACCCGAGCATCGCCTGCGGTGGTGACCTCGGGGCCACCGCTGCTAGCTCGCATGGATCGGAACTTGTGGATTCGAAACGGCTTGCCGTGCAAACCGATTCGCTCCTGGGTGAAGAGGATCGGTCCGGTGCGTTCAGCGGCCACGGCGATAGCCACCACAGCGATGACCGGCGAGAGCGCGAGCAGGAGTGTCCCCGACACGACAACGTCGACGGCGCGCTTGAGCTGGTCCCCCGACTGCTCGGTGACGGTCATGACTGGCTCTTCACTGCAGGACGGATCGGACTGCTTCGATGACCTTGTCGACCTGCACTGGGGTCATCGAGGAGAAGATCGGCAGGGAGACGGCCCGCGCGAACTCGTGGTCTGCGACCGGCAGCGACGGGGCATCGGCACCGCGTAGCTCCCGCCAGTAGGTGTGGTGATGCAGCGGAATGAAGTGGACACTGCAGCCCACGCCCTCCTGGGCCATGCGTTCGATGAAGGTGTTACGGTCCACCGGCGTGCCGTCGGTGAGCCGCACGACGTAGAGGTGCCACGCGTGGGTGGTATCCCGCGTGCTCGGGCGGGCCGGCAAGCGCACCGGCAGGTCGGCAAAGGCCTCGTCGTAGCGGGCCGCGATGGCGGTGCGCGCCTCGCGCATCGCGTCCGAGCGGGTCAGCTGGACCCGGCCCATGGCTGCGGCGACGTCGGTCATGTTGTCCTTGAACCCCGGAGCCACGACCTCGTAGTGCCAGCTCGGCGCGGTCGAGGTGTAGCGGTCGAAGACGTCCCGGTTGATGCCGTGCAGGCGCATCGTCTTCATCCGGTCGATGAGCGCCGGATCCGCCGACACGACCATGCCGCCCTCGCCGGTCGTCATCGTCTTCGTCGCGTAGAAGCTGAACACCACCGCGCGACTGGCCCCCAAACCCACCGGTATGCCGTCCGAGTGCACCGGGTGGGCGTGTGCGGCGTCCTCGACGACGGCAACCCCATGCCGTTCGGCGAAGGCTGCCAGCGCTGCGCGGTCCACCGGCAGACCCGCAAAGTGGACCGGCATGATCGCCGCAGTCCGATCGGTCACCGCAGCCTCCGCTGCAGCCAGGTCGATATTGAGTGTGGCGGGGTCGACATCGACGATGACCGGAGTGGCGCCCAGGTAGCGGACCACCTCTGCGGTGGCGGTGAAGGTCCAGGTCGGCACGATGACCTCGTCGCCGGGACCGACGCCGATGGCCTCCAGCGCCAGATGCAGCCCGGCCGTCGCCGAGTTCACCGCGAGCGCAGCCACCGAACCGTTCGACTCGGGCGTGCCGGAACTGCCGATGAGGTCGTCGACGAACTCCCGCTCGAATGCCGCAGCGTTGGGCCCGGTGGTCAACCACCCGGAGCGCATGGCCTCGACGACGGCGTCGATCTCGCGGTCGCCCACGTCGGGAAGCGCAAAGGGGACGAAGTCGGTCACTATGAGCCTCCCTGGGCCTTGCGGAGCACCCACAGCAAGTGCGAGCAGCGAACCCCATGCGACGACCCACAACCATTCCCCGGATAGGCAAGAGGAGCGCTCACCTACGCTGCCCGCCTCGTGAACCACAGCCTTCATGGAGGCGACGGTAGACCTCGTCCATTGCCGGTGCCACCACTTCCCACGCGTACTTCTTCGCGTGTCGGCGGGCCGATTCACGCGCCCCGACAAGCAGCGACATGTCTGCGGCGTACGAAATGAGTGCTTGAGAAAGGGAAACCGGGTCGCCCGGAGGAACAACTGAACCGCCGACCAGGTCCACCGCCTCGATCAGCCCCCCAACGGAACTCACCACGGCCGGCAGACCCGCTGCCTGAGCTTCAGCAACCGCAAGGCCAAACCCTTCTGTGTACCTGGTAGGTTGAACATAGACATCAGACTGGCTAAACACTCGCGACAATTCAGACTCTCGCAGGAACTCAACGAACTCGACGGAGTTCGCAACCCCTAGACTTGCAGCCATCGAACGGGCCCACCCGTTGGAGTCGCGCCCAACAGCCTTCAGATGCAGGTCAATGCCCGCTTTCGCTGCCGCCTGGATCGCCGACAGTAGCGTCGTAATGCCGGAATTCTCATCGAGGTTCTTCACCATCACGATACGTAGAGGGCTTCCAACGGGGCGCTCGCCGCCGTGATCGCAAAAGAACTCAGGGCTCACTCCAAAATATGTAACGTTGACGCTCCTCGAAGTGTAGAGCGACGCGGCTTCGGCAAGATGGAGACTATTCACACAGACCGCGTCACTGCGGCTTATCATCCATCGCAGGAGGAGCGAACGGAAGGCGGACTTCCTTGGTGCGACCAAGACGTCGCTTCCCCACAGTGAAAGGACTCTTCTTCTGGCGGGCACCAACGAACCTAGCAGCCCGTATCCCCCGCCATAATGTACGTGGAGGATGTCAGGCCGGATGCGCCTAACCTCGCGCCAGACGCGAGGCAGTGCGCGCAGGTAATCTCTTTTGGCTGAACTTGCTTTAGAAGCCCGAAGTGGATGGATCACTGCGCCATTCACATTCTGGATGTCCGTATTCAAAGACATTATATGTGTCTCATAATGCATATTCAAACAATGTGACACCCATTTTCCCACAATTGGGCTCGCAGCGTCAGCTAGCAGGAGTATCCGAAGTGGATCGCGAACTCGCTTATCGCGCGGGGTCAAAGTGCCCCCCTTCTCTGTACGGATTGAAGAACCCTCTACATGACACGGTGGTGACTTCCTCCGATAGTTTTGGAGGAAGCCACCACCAGTTGACTTTCTATTTATGCGCCTCCCTTGTTACCGCTGCGAGAGTCGGCGAGCGGGAGTGCTACAGCCTAACCCATGAGAATCTCAGTAATTGAAGTAGGTAGCAATATCCTGGCTGACCTGCACACTCACTGAAGAAGGTCCGCCAAACACAAACACGCGCTCGCCATCGTCAACCTTGGCCTTCAGGTAATCTGCGGTCGAGGTAGGAACCGCGCCGTTGGTAGTGAGGAGGAGAGGTGCATCCAAGTTGGCGGCATAAGCGCCAGCGACGACACCATCCGGGTAATTCTCACCAGACGCAACCACGAAATCCTTCGGATTCCCGAAGACTTTACCCGCCAGCATGGCCGCGGTCGCGTAGCGATCTGCTCCCACGACGGTGTTGCTCGGCTCAATGGGGTTGGCGGGCGTGCCAAAACCGTTGGCGAGGGCCTTTGCGGCGTTAC
>ERZ795062.516-NODE-516-length-31855-cov-6.484811_pt1 | contig 31855 bp, 27 predicted proteins | sample MGYA00375146_ERZ795062 | MGnify/ENA primary metagenome ERZ795062 (study PRJEB30191, sample SAMN05720281) | activated sludge metagenome | isolation source: Anaerobic digester | place: USA | collected 2015-07-16 ...
AGCCGGTGAGGATGCCGTCTTCGATCAACACGGTGCGGCGGGTTTCGTTGCCTTCATCGTCGATATTGAGCGAGCCGCGGCGGTCGGCAATATCGCCTTGATCGACCACGGTCACGCCTTTGGCGGCCACGCGCTCGCCGATGCGGCCGGCAAACGCGCTGGTTTTTTTGCGGTTGAAATCGCCTTCCAAACCGTGGCCGACCGCTTCATGCAGCAACACGCCCGGCCAGCCGTTACCGAGCACCACTTTCATAGCACCGGCGGGGGCGGGGCGAGCTTCCAGATTGGTCAACGCCTGCTGCACCGCGTGGTTCACATATTCTTGTAACTTAGCTTCGTCGAAATAAGCCAAATCAAAACGGCCGCCGCCGCCCGCACTGCCCTGCTCGCGGCGCTCGCCCTGTTTGGCGATTACGCTAACCGACAGGCGCACTAAGGGGCGGATGTCGGCGGCGTGGCGGCCGTCTAAACGGGCGAGGTAAATCAAATCGTATTCGCAGGTAAGCCCGGCCATCACTTGCACAATGCGCGGATCGGCTGCTTTGGCGAGTGCTTCGACTTTATTGAGCAAGGCGACTTTGGCGGCGGAATCGAGGCTGCGGATGGGATCGCCCGCCGAGTGGACGGTACGCACGGTCTGTCGGGTAGCCGGAATCACTTTGGCCTCACCTCCCGCCGCACCGATCACGCGCACGGTTTCGGCGGAACGGCGGATGCTGTCGGCCGATAAGCTGTCGGCATAGGCAAACGCGGTTTTCTCGCCCGACACCGCACGCACGCCGACGCCTTGGTCGATCTGAAAACTGCCGGATTTCACCATGCCTTCTTCCAGATGCCAGCTCTCGAACGCGGTGCGCTGGCAGTAGATGTCGGCGTAATCCACATGGTGGCTGCCGATCAGCGCCAGGCTGCGGGACAAATCTTCGGGCGAGAGGGCGTTGGCGGCCAACAGCTCACGGCTGACCGTTGAATAAATCGCTTCTTGCATAAAAACAGGGAATCTCGTGATGGGTTTGAGGTAATTATGTCTATGCCTGTCTGAAAGGGTTTAAATCTTTTTCAGACAGGCATAGTGCTTTATCAATAACTATCGGCAGCTTACTGAATATGAGCGTCATACTCGGGTCAAGCCCGAGTATGACGTAACTTATCCAGAAAACTTGTTTGCAAAAATTGCCAGTACAAATTTTATGATAACAAGCGTTTGCTTACACGCCTCGCAGCAATTCGTTTACGCTGGTTTTGGCGCGGGTTTGCGCATCTACTTTTTTCACAATCACCGCGCAGTAGAGGCTGTATTTGCCGTCGGCCGAAGGCAGGCTGCCGGATACCACTACCGAGCCGGCGGGTACGCGGCCGTAGTGGATTTCGCCGGTTTCGCGGTCGTAGATTTTGGTGGATTGGCCGATGTACACGCCCATCGAAATCACGCTGCCTTCTTCCACGATCACGCCTTCAACGATTTCGGAACGCGCGCCGATAAAGCAGTTGTCTTCAATAATGGTCGGGCTGGCTTGCAGCGGCTCCAACACGCCGCCGATGCCGACGCCGCCGCTCAGGTGTACGTTTTTACCGATTTGTGCGCACGAGCCGACGGTCGCCCAGGTATCCACCATCGCGCCTTCGTCTACATAAGCACCGATGTTCACATAAGAAGGCATCAGCACCACGTTTTTCGCCACAAAGCTGCCACGGCGGGCAACGGCACCGGGCACGGCGCGGAAACCGGCGGCTTTGAATTCTTCTTCGCTCCAGTCGGCGAATTTGGTCGGCACTTTGTCGAAATATTTGTTGACACCGTCGTTCAAGATTTCGTTATCGGCAATGCGGAACGACAGCAAAACCGCTTTTTTCGCCCATTCGTTTACTTTCCACTCGCCCACGCCCAAACGCTCGGCCACGCGCAATTCGCCCGAATCAAGCTGGCGCAGGGTTTCTTCAACGGCTTGTTTGACTTCGGCGGTAACGGTGGCGGGGGTGATGTCGGCGCGCTGTTCAAACGCGGTTTCGATGATGTTTTGTAATGACATGGGGAAATTCCTGATAAGAGTATGGGGAAGGGAATGCCTGTCTGAACACTTTTTTCAGACAGGCATTTCTGCAAATGAGGGGTATTTTAACCTAAAAACAGGATGGCTAAAATCGAATATCGCTATATGGTTTATAGCCGATTGGGTGATGCAATCACGCCGCGGCCGATCTCGCGCTGCAACGGCTGGCCGTTCCACTCACGCAAAGCGGCCTGAAAATCTTCCAACGGCAAGGGCTGTGAGCCGAAACGCGCCAAGTGGTCGGTATCCTGTTGGCAGTCGATCAAGGCAATGCCACAGTCGGCCAGATGCGGCACAGCGGCGGCAAACGCGATTTTGGAAGCATCGGCTTGCAACGCAAACATCGATTCGCCGTAAAACACCCGCCCGATTTGTACGCCGTAAAAACCGCCGGCCAATTGGTAATTTTCACCGTCAGCAGCGGGATACCAACATTCAAATGAATGAGCGTGTCCGGCGCGGTGCAGGTCGGCATAGGCCTGTCTGAACTCGTCGGCAATCCAAGTGCCTTCTTGCCCGGCGCGCGGGATGGCGGCACAGGCGGCGATGACTTGTTCAAAGCAATGATTGGCGGTCACCAGATAATCTTTATTGCGCAGGGTTTTGGCCAGCGAGCGGCCGATGTGGATTTTTTCGGGAAACAAGACGGTGCGCGGCGCGGTGCAAAACCAGTAAAACAAACCGCCCTCGCTAAACCAAGGGAAAATACCGCTGCGGTAAGCCGCCAGCAGCCGTTCACGGTCTAAATCGGCGCTCACGCCGACCAGGCCTTCGTGGTGCTCCAAAGCGGGTTTGGGATCGGGAAAACGGTAGTCGCGCGGGGCGAAAAACGGAATATCCATAAGGGAAGTATGATAGATAAAGTAGAATCAATAAATCACTGATACAAGGCGGCGAGCCGCAGACAGTACATTTAAGTACGCCAAGGTGAGCCAACGCGGTAGCAGTGGTTTAGTGATTTCACTATATGCTTTCAGACAGGCATTAAATACAATGCCTGAGACCTTTGCAAAAAAGCTTTAAACGCCTAGATTACCCTACTGACGTCATTCCCGCGCAGGCGGGAATCCATGTTTAATCTTAACAAGTAATTGATAAAAATAGTTTCTTAAGATCTAAGCTGGATTCCCGCCTGCGCGGGAATGACGTCACTTGTGTATCTAACGGCCTTAGGAAGTATTTTGCAAAGGTCTCTGCCTGTCTGAAAAATAATTTTTTGACAAAAGAACCGCTTAACGCTTCTCTTTCTTCTGACAATCGCCGCACACACCGTAAAGATACAGCGCATGATCGACAATGCGGTAGCCGTTTTCTTCGGCGATTTTGTCTTGCAGCGCTTCGATTTCTTCGCTGTGAAACTCGGTTACCTTGCCGCATTTCACGCAAACCATATGGTCGTGATGGCTGCCGGCATTCAGTTCGTACACCGCTTTGCCGGTTTCAAAATGGTGACGCAGCAGAATCTCAGCCTGCTCGAATTGGGTGAGCACGCGGTAAATGGTGGCGACACCGATTTCCACGCCTTCATCGAGTAAAATGCGGTAAACATCTTCCGCACTCAAATGCTCGCCCACGCGCGCTTCAAACAAATCCAGTATTTTCAAACGGGGGCCGGTGACCTTTAAACCGTTGTCTTTCAATTGGGCAATATTGTTTTCCATCTTTTTCTTCCATACCGCAGTTGAGGGATTGCCGCTATAATACGCATTTTTAAGCCGCTTGCACACCTTCATATTGATATAGACCAAGCGAACCTTTACACCTCAGTACCGCCTAACGTACTCCCTTTAAAACGGAAAGGTTATCCTGTGAACAAGACCTCCGCCCTGGTTGCCCTGGCAGCCCTTACCCTACTTGGCGCCTGTAGCGCCGAACGCGTGTCGCACTTCCCGTCTTACAAGCTTAAAGTCGTACAAGGCAACGAACCCGATCCGCGCGCCATCGCCTCATTGCAAGGCGGCATGAGCCGCGAGCAGGTGCGTCAGCTGCTGGGCACCCCGATGCTGCAAGACCCGTTCCATACCGACCGCTGGGACTACACCTATCAAGTCAGCCGCAACGGTATCGTACAAGAAGTACGCAACCTCACGCTGACTTTCCAAAACGACCAACTGGTGAAAGCCGAAGGCAACGCCATTGAGCACGCCTCTAAAGAATTGCAGCAACGCTACGGCGCGCAAATTCAAGCGGCACAACAGGCTCAGGCTCAAGCCCAACAGGAAGCACCCGCCGCTGCACAACCGTTGTGGACGCCTGATCAGTAATCCTTCGGCGATTCATATATTATCTTTCAGACAGGCATTATTCAAAACAATGCCTGTCTGAAAGCCATTCAACAACAAATACTCCCAATCTCAGAGGACTCCCACTCCATGAGCGCACTCAAAATCGCCATTGCCGGCGCCAACGGCCGCATGGGCCGCGTATTGGTCGAAGCCGTTGCCCGCCATCCCGAAACCGAATTGGCCGGTGCCTTAGAACACAGCGGTTCCGACGCCCTCGGCCTCGATGCCGGTTTCGCCCTCGGCCTGAAAACCGGCGTGGCCATCAGCGACAATGTCGATGCCGTACTCTCCGCCTGCGATATCTTAATCGACTTCACCCGCCCCGAGCCGACCTTAAACTACCTGCAAAAATGCGTAGAACACGGCGTGGGCATGATTATCGGCACCACCGGTTTCGACGATGCCGGTAAAGCCGCCATCCAGCAGGCCGCCGAAAAAATCAGCATCGTGTTTGCCGCCAATTACAGTGTCGGCGTCAACCTCACCTTCCACATTCTCGACACCGTCGCCCGTGTGCTCAACGAAGGCTACGACATCGAAATCATCGAAGCGCACCACCGCCATAAAGTCGACGCCCCCAGCGGCACCGCCCTGCGCATGGGCGAAGTGATTGCCGACGCGCTCGGCCGCGACCTAAAACAATGCGCCGTTTACGGCCGCGAAGGCCACACCGGCGCGCGCGACCCGCAAACCATAGGCTTTGCCACCGTACGCGGCGGCGACGTGGTGGGTGACCACACCGCACTGTTTGCCACCGAAGGCGAGCGAGTAGAAATCACCCACAAAGCGTCCAGCCGCATGACCTTCGCCGCCGGTGCCGTTCGCGCCGCCGTGTGGCTGCGCCGTCATCAAAACGGCTTGTTTGATATGCAGGACGTACTCGGTTTGCACCATCAAAACCGCTAAAAAACTCAAATGCCTGTCTGAAAATAACTATTTTATTTTCAGACAGGCATTCCCGTTCACCATAGCTCAACCAAGGACACCACCCAATGTGCCAACTGCTGGGGATGAACTGCAACACCCCCACCGACATCATCTTCTCCTTCGAAGGTTTTCGCATGCGCGGCGGCCTCACCGACCACCACATCGACGGCTTCGGCATCGGCTTTTTCGAGCGCAAAGGCGTGCGCCTGTTCCACGACGACAAACCCAGCGCCCAGTCGCCGGTGGCCGACTTGGTCAACAGCTATCAAATCAAGTCCGAAAACGTCATCGCCCACATCCGCAAAGCCACCCAAGGCACCACCTCGCTGGCCAACACCCACCCGTTTATCCGCGAATTGTGGGGCGAATACTGGATGTTTGCCCACAACGGCCACCTCGAAAACTTCCACCCGCCGCGCGGCCAATACTACCGCCCGGTCGGCACCACCGATTCCGAGCGCGCCTTTTGTTTCATCTTAGAAGAATTGCGCCAGCGTTTCGATGAAAAACCCGACACCGCCACCCTGTTCGCCACCGTCAGCAGCTTGGTGCAACAAATCCGTGGCCACGGTTTGTTTAACTGCCTGATGTCCAACGGCGACTGGATGTTCGCCCACGCCAGCACTCTACTGTATTACATCGTCCGCCAAGCCCCGTTTGGCGAAGCCCATTTGCTCGACGACGACGTCGCCATCGATTTTTCTTCCGTCACCACCCCGAAAGACCGGGTCGCCGTCATCGCCACCCTGCCCTTAACCGGCAACGAAAACTGGCAGCAACTGGCCTGCGACGAATTGGTGTTGTTCGAAAACGGCAGCATCATCCACCGCGACCGCCCCGCCGAACCTCGCTACCTCAGCGAAGAAGAAGGAATCGCGATTGCCCGCTCGGTCGGCGTTGTTGCATAAATACCCGCCAAGCCTTTATTTATACAAAAATCCAGTCGAATACAGGCATTTAGCACCATTTATCGGCAAGAACACGGCAGAAAATTACCACTCAACACCCCGCCACCTCAGCCGTTAACACAAAAAAACCTTGGCCTTTGTTATACTCACTATTACTTAGCATAAATAATGACCGGATACACAAGTATGAACAAACTGCTACTCACCCTCACCGCCGTTGCCGCCATCGGCCTCGCCGCCTGCGAACAAAAAGGCACCACTTCAGTGGCCGCCAGCACCTCATCCGCCGCCTCAGCCATCACCGATGCTGCCGCTTCGGCCAATGCCGTGCAAACCCTTACCAGCAGCGACAGCAAAATCAGTCTCAGCATTCAGGGCAGCCAGTTTGCCGACGCCATGCAAAACAAAGATTTGTTACCCGACGGCTTGGCTGCCACAGACTTGACGCTGTTGCAACACGACCCGGCCAGCGAAATTACCGTATATGTAGCAAACCTCGGCAAACCGCAAAGCCCAGCCGCTGACTATTTCAACAAACTGAAAGCCGCGTTGGAACAAGACAAAAGCCTCAGCAATGTAGAAGCCGGTGTCGCCACTGAAAACCGCATGAGCTACCGTTTTAGCCAAAAAGATAAAGAAGACAACACCTTAAACGAAAATTGCTTGGCAGTTTACGAAGCCGACAACATCTATAATATCTGTGCCAACAGCTACAGCGCTTCTTCTGAGCAGCTGAACGAAGTATTGAAAGATGTGAAACTGGTTAAATAAATCCATGCCTGTCTGAAAAAAGCGTCGCTTCGATAATCAAGCGCCGCTTTTTCTTTTTCAGACAGGCATTCAATATCTACTGCAAACAACTATCCATCTCAAGCTTATCCCCATTTCCCGCCATACAAACCATCAACCGGACAAACTCAACTCACTTATCTACAATAATTCTGATCCGCCCACGAAAGCCCATCATGTTCAGCGAACTCGACACCCAAATGATGCAAACCGCCTTATCGCTCGCCCGCCAAGGCCTTTACTCTACATCGCCGAACCCCCGCGTCGGCTGTGTGATTGCTCGCGGCAGCCAAATCGTCGGTCAAGGCTTCCACCTCAAGGCCGGCGAACCGCACGCAGAAGTTCATGCCTTGCGCCAAGCCGGCAACCTTGCCGAAGGCGCCACCGCTTATGTCACCCTCGAACCATGCAGCCACCACGGCCGCACCCCACCTTGCGCAGCCGCACTAATTGAAGCCGGCATTAAACGGGTGGTATGCGCCATGAGCGACCCCAATCCGCTGGTGGCCGGTAAAGGTTTTGCCCTACTGGAAGCCGCCGGTATCAGCGTCTCTTCAGGCCTGCTCGAAGTCGAAGCACGTGAACTCAACCGCGGCTTTCTGTCGTGCATCGAGCGCAAGCGCCCGTTTGTGCGGCTCAAATGCGCCGCCAGTTTAGACGGCAAAACCGCCCTCTCCGACGGCAGCAGCAAATGGATTACCGGCACCGAAGCCCGCGCCGACGTACAAAAACTGCGCGCCGAAAGTTGCGCCGTGCTCACCGGCATCGGCACCGTATTGGCCGACGACCCGCTGCTCAACGTACGCGACTTCCCCACCCTGCGGCAACCTACCCGCATCATCCTAGATAGCCGCCTGCGCACTCCCTTGCACAGCAAAATTATTCAAGACAGCAACAGCCCCACCCTGATTGTCACCCTCAATCAAAACCCGGCCGACCACGCTCCGTTTCTCGCCTACCCGCATGTGCAAATTCTGGCGCTAAACTCAGCAACGGGAAATCTGCAAATTAACCTTCATGAACTTTTAGAACAATTGGCTATCCAAGGATATGGTGAGATTTTGATCGAAGCCGGTGCAGAACTCAACGCTGCCTTTATCCGCCAAAACTTGATCGACGAAATTATTCTTTACCAATCCCCGAAAATACTGGGGGCAGCGGCTCGTAGTTTATTTGCCTTACCGGAAAACAATGAAACATTACTACAGCCACCGCAGTGGCATCCCACCCACTGCACAGTGCTGGGCAATGATGTAAAAATCTGTCTGGCATTAATAAATAACACATAAAAATTAAAATCATGAATCGTTTATCATGTTCGCGCAGCTTTCAAACTTAATTAGAAACTAATTTTTACCAAAGTGATAAAATTAGTAACTAAAGAACTTTTTAGCGTTTTTCCCTTAACTAGAAATACACAATCGATTTCAACATTACCTAGGTTTATATCATGCAAAAAAACACCGTTTTTGTGACCGGTGGTGCCGGTTTTATTGGCTCCGCCGTTATTCGTCATCTGATTAACGATACCGACTTTACCGTTATCAACATTGATAAACTGACTTACGCTGGCAACCTGCACTCACTCGACAGCGTGTCCGACAACCCTCGTTACATCTTCTCACAAACCGATATCTGCGACCGCGCCGCGCTCGACAAACTGTTTGCCGAACACCAACCTTGCGGCGTAATGCACTTGGCAGCCGAAAGCCACGTAGACCGCTCTATTGACGGCCCCTCTGACTTTATCGAAACCAATATCGTTGGCACCTACACCCTGCTGGAAGCTGCCCGTCAATACTGGAACGGCCTGTCTGAAGCAGACAAAGCCGCTTTCCGCTTCCACCACATTTCTACCGACGAAGTGTACGGCGACCTGCACGGCACCGACGACTTGTTCACCGAAACCACGCCTTACGCGCCAAGCAGCCCCTACTCTGCCAGTAAAGCTTCCAGCGACCACTTGGTACGCGCCTGGAACCGCACTTACGGCCTGCCCATCGTGCTGACCAACTGCTCAAACAACTACGGCCCGTTCCACTTCCCGGAAAAACTGATTCCGTTGATGATTCTGAACAGCTTGGCTGGCAAACCACTGCCGGTATATGGCGAAGGCAACCAAATCCGTGACTGGCTGTTTGTAGAAGACCACGCCCGCGCACTGTGGACCGTGTTCACCAAAGCCGCCAACGGCGAAACCTACAACATCGGCGGTCACAACGAGCGTAAAAACATTGAAGTGGTGAAAACCATCTGCACCATCTTGGATGAGCTGCGCCCGACCGCACAAAACCCGAACACCCCGAATCTGTCTTCTTACCAAGAGCTGATTACCCACGTTACCGACCGCCCCGGCCACGATCACCGCTACGCCATCGACGCAGCCAAAATCGGCCGTGATCTGGGTTGGAAACCGGCAGAAACCTTCGAAACCGGCATCCGCAAAACCGTGGAATGGTATCTCGATAACCAAGACTGGTGGCAAGCCGTATTGGATGGCAACTACCAAGGCGAACGCTTGGGCTTGAATTCCTAATATCCACCATTTACCAAGGAGTATCCACATGAAAGGTATCGTATTGGCCGGTGGCTCAGGCACCCGTCTTTACCCTATTACCCGCGGCGTTTCCAAACAACTGCTGCCGATTTATGATAAACCGATGGTTTATTACCCGATTTCAGTGCTGATGCTGGCTGGCATCCGTGACATTTTGGTAATTTCCACCCCGGACGATATGTCCGGCTACCAACGCCTCTTGGGTGATGGTTCCGACTTCGGCATCAACCTCAGCTACGCCATCCAGCCTAGCCCCGACGGCTTGGCACAGGCCTTCCTGATTGGTGAAGAGTTCTTGGACGGCGACAGCGCCTGCTTGATTCTGGGTGACAACATCTACTTCGGCGAAAGCTTCGGCCGCAAGCTGGAACAAGCCGCCAAGCGCGAAAGTGGCGCCACCGTATTCGGTTACCAAGTAGCCGATCCGGAGCGTTTCGGTGTGGTGGAATTTGACGAAAACTTCAAAGCCTTGTCTATCGAAGAAAAACCGGCCAAACCGAAATCCAATTATGCGGTAACCGGCCTCTACTTCTACGACAACACCATCGTTGAAAAAGCCAAACAGGTCAAACCGTCTGCCCGTGGCGAATTGGAAATCACCAGCATTAACCAGATGTATCTGGAAGAAGGCACTTTGAATGTGGAACTGCTCGGCCGCGGCTTTGCTTGGCTCGACACTGGCACCCACGACAGCCTGATGGAAGCTGGCCATTTCGTGCAAACCATCGAAAGCCGTCAAGGTTTGAAAGTGGCCTGCTTGGAAGAAATTGCTTACAACAAAGGTTGGTTGAGCAAAGAAGAACTGGCCGAGCGCATCAAGCCCTTGTCTAAAACCGGTTACGGCCAGTATCTGCAACGTCTGCTGGACGGCGCAAAATAACGATACAGTTTCAGACAGGCATTCTGATTACACAATGCCTGTCTGAAAACCCTCAAACAGAAAGAAAGTTATGCAAGTTATCGACACCAAGATTGAAGGCGTCAAAATCATCCAGCCCAAAGTATTCGGCGACGAACGTGGTTTTTTCTTAGAAACCTTCGAAAAAAACCGTTACCGCGAATTGCTGAACATTGATTTGGACTTCGTGCAAGACAACCATTCCCGTTCACAAAAAGGCGTATTGCGCGGCCTGCACTTCCAAACCATCAACCCGCAAGGTAAATTGGTACGTTGCGTTCGCGGTGAAGTATTCGACGTAGCCGTCGACATCCGCCCTGACTCACCGACTTACGGCCAATGGGAAGGTGTAATCCTCAGCGAAGAAAACAAAACTCAGTTTTGGGTACCGCCCGGTTTGGCGCACGGTTTTGTGGTATTGAGCGACATCGCCGACTTCGAGTACAAATGCACCGATTACTACAATCCGCAAGCCGAAGGCTGCCTGATTTGGAACGACCCGGCAGTCGGCATCGAATGGCCGATTAGCAACCCCTTGTTGTCTGCCAAAGACCAACTGGGCAAAACGTTAAAAGAATTGAATTCCTGATTCAACGCAGGATGACAAAAACCCGCCGACGCCGGTTTCCCATCCCAATTTCTGAAACCGGCCGACAGCTTTCTCATTATTCATCAAACAAATAAAGATTGGTAAAAACCATGATGACACCTGAACAAATCAAATTAGCCGTAATCGGCTTAGGCTATGTTGGCCTGCCGCTGGCAGTCGAATTCGGCAAAAAACGCCCGGTAGTCGGCTTCGACATCCATCAAGGCCGTATTGAAGCCTTGAAACAAGGCCACGACTCTACTTTAGAAGTAGACGACGAAGAGCTGGCTTCTGCCAAGCACCTGAGCTACTCGTATAACCTCGACGACTTGAAAGCCTGTAACGTTTTCATCGTAACCGTACCGACCCCGATCGACGAACACAAAAAACCGGATCTGACTCCGTTGGTAAAAGCTTCTGAAACCATCGGTAAAGTGCTGAAAAAAGGCGACATCGTTATTTACGAATCTACCGTTTACCCCGGTGCTACCGAAGAAGATTGCGTACCAGTACTGGAAAAAGTATCTGGCCTGAAATTCAACCAAGACTTCTTTGCCGGTTACAGCCCCGAGCGTATTAATCCGGGCGACAAAGAACACCGCGTAACCACCATCCGCAAAGTGACTTCAGGCTCTACTCCTGAAATCGCCGAAGTGGTGGACAAACTGTACAACGAAATCATCACCGTCGGCACCCACAAAGCCAGCAGCATCAAAGTGGCCGAAGCCGCCAAAGTGATTGAAAACACCCAGCGCGACCTGAACATCGCCCTGATCAACGAATTGGCCGTGATTTTCAACAAAATGGACATCGATACCGAAGCCGTACTGTTGGCAGCCGGTACCAAATGGAACTTCCTGCCGTTCCGTCCGGGCTTGGTTGGCGGTCACTGTATCGGTGTAGACCCCTATTACCTCACCCATAAAGCGCAAAGCATCGGCTACCATCCGGAAATCATTCTGGCCGGTCGTCGCCTGAACGACAACATGGGCGGTTACGTGTCTTCTCAACTGGTGAAATCACTGCTGAAAAAACGCATCCAAGTGGATGGTGCCAAAATTCTGTTGTTGGGCCTGACCTTTAAAGAAAACTGCCCTGATTTGCGCAACACCAAAGTGGTCGACATCATCAAAGAATTGAAAGAATACAATATCGAAGTAGATGTTTACGATCCGTGGATTGATCCGAAAGAAGCCGAACACGAATACGGTATCACCCCGATTACTTCACTGGAAAACGGCAAATACGACGGCGTAATCTTGGCTGTGGCACACAAACAGTTTAAAGAGATGGGCATCGATGCCATCCGCAAACTGGGTAAACCCGCCCACGTTGTCTATGACCTGAAATACCTGTTTGCTCCTGAGCAAACTGACTTGCGACTGTAATACGGATGGCACTCATGAACGCATACGAAACCATTCAAAAACAATTGCAAGCCGAGCCGAAAAAATGGCTGATTACCGGTGTTGCCGGCTTCATCGGTTCCAACCTGTTGGAAACACTGTTGAAATTGGATCAAACCGTTGTCGGTTTGGACAACTTCGCCACCGGCCACCAGTACAACTTGGACGAAGTTAAAGGCGAAGTAACTCCCGAGCAGTGGGCGCGCTTCACCTTTATCGAAGGTGACATCCGCAACGTGGATACCTGCCACCAAGCCTGCCAAGGTGCCGACTATGTGCTGCACCAAGCGGCTTTGGGCTCGGTACCCCGCTCGATTAACGATCCGATTACCACCAACAGCGCCAATATCGACGGCTTCCTGAATATGTTGGTAGCGGCACGCGACGCGCAAGTGAAAAGCTTCACTTACGCTGCCAGCTCTTCCACCTACGGCGACCACCCCGGCCTGCCGAAAGTGGAAGACCGCATCGGCAAACCGTTGTCGCCTTACGCGGTCACCAAATACGTGAACGAGCTCTACGCCGAAGTTTTTGCCCGCACCTACGGCTTCAACTGCATCGGCCTGCGCTACTTCAACGTATTCGGCAAACGCCAAGACCCGAACGGCGCTTACGCGGCAGTGATTCCGAAGTGGACTTCCGCCATGATTAAAGATGAAGATTTATTCATCAATGGCGACGGCGAAACCAGCCGCGACTTCTGTTTCATCGAAAACACCGTACAGGCCAACCTGTTGGCAGCAACCGTTCAAACAGAAGAAGCGCGCAATCAAGTGTACAACGTCGCCGTCGGCGGCCGTACCACCCTGAACCAGCTGTTCTCCTACATCCGCGAAAGCTTGGGCGAAAACGGCATCCAGTACAAAAAAGACGCAATTTACCGCGACTTCCGTGCCGGTGACGTACGCCATTCACAAGCCGATGTCAGCAAAGCCAACAATCTGCTGGGCTACGACCCGCAATACACCATCGAGCAAGGCATTAAAAAAGCCATGCCATGGTATGTCGGCTTTTTGAAGTAACACGCAAAAGCTTTTCAGACAGGCATTTGCAAACAAATGCCTGTCTGAAAGCAAATAGCAGACAAATGGGAAACACCATCAAAAACCAGTTTCATACAAACCATTTTCTGCCTACAGAATATACTTTTTCAGAACCCACTCTGAAACAAAACAGACCACACAATGACTGCAACTTGCATTGCAATCTTTGAAGAAAAGAGTACTTAGTTGAAATCACATATCGGTTGGAATTTATTCGGTTTAGCCTTGCCTTTGCTGCTTGCGCTTATCTCTATTCCTCTACTCATTGCCCGTATCGGTGACGAGCGTTTTGGCATGATTGCATTGGCTTGGGCGTTTATGAGCTTCGCCGGTATATTGGACTTAGGCATCGGTCGCGCCCTTACTCAAGTTGTTTCCCGCCTTCGCGGGCAAAAAAACACACAAAACGTACCTGCCGTATTTGCTACCGCCTCCCGTATTACCTTAGTGGCGGGCCTAATCGGTAGCGTTCTGATTGTGGCATTTGACTTACTTGGTGGCAGCAGCCTGCTCAAAACCCAAACCATCCCCCCGTCAGAGATCCGCAACTCTATTTTTCTATTGGCGATTGCGCTACCTGCACAAGCCATGAGTGCGACCTACCGTGGCATGAATGAAGCTTATATGAATTTTAAGGGGATTAACATTCTGCGGGTTGCGTTGGGTGCAGTTAATTTTGCCGGCCCTTTGCTGATTTCTTTTATGACGACTAATTTGGCATGGTTGATGGCCAGTTTGGTTGTTAGCCGTTTAGCAGCATTATTTGTTTTCCGTCATCTGGCTTTTTCTTGCCTGAAGAAGCATGAACCGGACTATACCCCGCAAGCATTGGTTTACTCAAAAGAAAATGCCAAGACATTGATATCATTCGGTGGCTGGGTAACTGTGAGCAGCATCCTCAGCCCGCTCATGATTCAATCCGACCGCTTTATGATTGCCAGTATCATTTCTGCCGCAGCCGTCACCACTTATGTGGTTCCTTACGAACTAGTCGTACAAAACCTCATATTGGTTAGCGCACTCTCCTCAGTTATTTTTCCTACATTGACCAAACTCATGCAGGAAAAACCGGATGAATGGCGGCCTTATTTCCACAAGTGGTTGTTCCGGATAGGTGGGCTAATGTTTGTCGTAAGCGTATCCCTCATGTTCCTGATGCCGCATATCTTGGAGCTTTGGCTGAAACACAACTTTAATCCAACCTCTGTCACAGTAGGTCAGATCCTTTGCGCCGGTATTTTCTTTAACTCCATTGGTGCCATGTATTACTCAATGCTGCATGCAAGCGGAAAATCCTCTGTTACTGCCAAGATTCATATTTTTGAAGTACCGTTATATCTGATTTTCCTCTACTTTGCATTGCATCATTTTGGCGTTATCGGTGCAGCAATAGCATGGGCCTCCCGCATGGCAGTAGATACAACCTTATTATTTATAAATGCCAAAAGGTTAAAGATTTAATCATGCTCTATCCAGCTAACCCATGCGAGATAAAATAAATGACCTATACCGGCCAGTTAAAAAAGATTTAGTAATATGAATAATTTAGTAATTTGCTTGTTGGCGATAATAGCCATCATGATGCCCTCATCGTTAGGAGGAGTAACGCAGCCAGGAATGATTGTTAACATTACCATGGCTCTGTTGCCTCTCTACGGTTATTTATTGCTCAAGCAAAAAAAAGTAGATCCGGTCAATTTATTTATCGCAATTGGATTTGGTGTACTTCTCACCTCGTTAACTGTCTTGTCCCCCTACCCTACTTACCGGTACGGTAACGGCTTGATGTTTATCGTGCTATTCGCTTTATGCTTGCTTAACAATGATAAAAACCCTCTTAATCTCAAAACTTATACAAGAACTTTATTTATTCTCAATGTATTTTTATCGTTCTTAGCATTTTGTATTATTTTAGACATCCCGTTAGGAATAGATTTTATTTCTGAGAATTATCAAGCCTTTTATCCCGAACTGATACCCAATATGTTATTTCAATCAAAGCCTGTTACAGTCTTTGGTACCCACTCTATCGCCGGTTTTTATAATTTTCTATTTTTTGTTACTAACTTGGCGCTATATAAATATACCAAGCATCTTTGGTACCTATTATTTGCCAGTTTCTACATGGTATTTTTGTTTTGGCTACAATCATCAACGTCGCTCGTATTCTTTTTAATTTCTTTTATTGCTCTACAGTTCGAGCTTTATAAGGCACAGCGTTTTTTATTCTTACTAACACTAACAATTGAATTATTTGCTTTAATCTTAGCCTATCAAATGGTTGGAGATGTCGTTGACCAAACGCTTACCCATTTATTCTCAGAAGGCAACGGCTTGGGTGGCCGCTATTCAGAAGGCGGAAATCTGGCCAACAACTTAGAGTATGTAATGAACAATCCTTTGGGAGGCATTGGTTTTAGCTACACAACTAATTTTATGTTCGCAGACTCCGGATATTTGGAATATGCGCTGCGGGGCAGTATTCTAGCCACGCTTGGCGTAGTCATTTCATTCAGCCGTTATATCTTCAGAAATATTACAACATATTATCGATATTTATTTCTGTTTGCTTACTTAGCATTTGAAGTCGGCTTTTCTAATATGATTTATTACCGGACTTTCGGCATTACCTTGTTTCTTATTGCCTTATTTAATCAGTTGCAACGCCACGAACAGTCCAAACCTAACACAAAGGCACTTAAAATATGATTGATATTGTTTTCGTAAACTGGAATGCTGGAAAACTACTCCAGGATGCAGTAACCAGCATTATTAAATACCATTCCGGTCTCGTTAGCAGCACCATTATTGTGGATAACAATTCCTCCGACAATTCCATTGCTTTAGTGGAAGAATTGGGTACCGACTTCCCGTTTGAATTGAAAATTATCAAAAATAACACCAATAACGGTTTCGGTGCTGCCTGTAACCAAGGTGCGGCCGCCGGTAGTGCCAAATATGTATTGTTCCTCAATCCTGATGCTCAGTTGTTCGAACACTCTCTGAGCGTACCCCATGAATATATGGAACGCCCGGAAAATCAGAAAGTAGGCATTTGCGGTGTGCAACTGGTAGAAGAAGACGGCCATATTGCTCGCAGCTGCACCCGTTTCCCTTCGCTGAAAACCTTTGCAGTTAATGCGTTTGGTCTCAACAAACTGCCTTTCTCTACCTTTAAATCCATGCACATGCACATGGGCGACTGGGATCATTTAAGTACCCGTGAAGTGGACCAAGTCATCGGAGCTTTTTATTTCATGCGCCGTGATTTGTTTGAACAATTACGCGGCTTTGATGAGCGTTTCTTTGTGTATTTTGAAGATCTGGATTTGGCCTACCGTACCAAACAAGCCGGATATAAAAGCATGTATTTGGCCGATACTCAAGCCTTCCATGCCGGTGGCGGCACCTCCAACCAAGTGAAAGCCACCCGTTTGTTTTACTCCTTACGCAGCCGTCTGATTTATAGCTTTACCCATATGTCTAAGCCAGAAGCCATCGGTATTACATTAGTAACCCTGATTGTTGAGCCTCTTTCTCGCACCGTACTGAGCCTAGCCAAAGGTTCAATGGCCGATGTAAAAAACACTTGGGCGGGCTATGGCATGTTGTGGAAAGCTCTGCCTGCTGTATTGAAGGGACAAACTCGATGAAAGTCCTGATGCTCACCAAATACGGTCCGCAAGGCGCTTCCTCACGCCTGCGTACCATGCAGTATCTGAGCTGGTTTGAGCAGGCCGGTATTCAATGCGATGTGTTTCCACTCATCAGCGATGACGCGCTGAAAGCCAAATACAACAAACAGTCTTACAGCAGCGGCGAGTTAAGACAGACTTATTGGAACCGTATCCGCCTGCTGCTTTCAGCCAAAAACGAATACAGCTTGGTTTGGATTGAAAAAGAAGCCCTGCCGTGGACACCGGCTTGGTTTGAAAAAATGTTGCTCGCTAATATTCCGTATGTGCTCGATTACGACGATGCCCTATTCCACAATTACGATATGCACAGCCTGCCCATCGTACGCAAAGTATTCGGCAAACGCCTCGACACATTGATGGCGGGTGCCAGCTTAGTCGTATGCGGCAACTATTATTTGGCCGACCGCGCCAAACAAGCCGGCGCACGCTGGGTGGAAATCGTACCCACCGTTATCGACATCACCCGCTATTTCACTTCAGAGCAAAAAGCCCGTGAAGACAAACCAACCGTGGTGTGGATCGGCTCGCCTTCCACCGCACAATATGTGCAAGACATTGCTCGCCCGCTAGCCGAGTTAAACCGTCAAGTGCCGTTCAAATTGCGCATCATCGGTGCCAATCTCAATATTGAAGGGGTGGACATCGAAAACCTGCCGTGGACGGAAGACACCGAAGTTCCTTTGGTGGCTGAAAGCGACATCGGTATTATGCCGTTGCCGGATACGCCGTGGACCAACGGCAAATGTGGTTATAAACTGATTCAATACATGGCTTGCGGACTACCGGTAGTCGGTTCCGACGTCGGCGCCAATAAAAATATCGTCGATGAAGGCGTGAACGGCCACTTGGTCAGCAGCGATGCACAATGGGTCGAAACTCTGAAGACTTTGTTGCAAAATCCAGAACTCCGCCAGCAATACGGTCGTCAAGGTCGCATTGATGCTGAAGAACGCTTCTGCGTACAAAAAACCGCTCCGCGTCTGATTGAGTTGCTGCGTAAAGTAGCCACTACCGCCTAAATTTTTTCAGACAGGCATGCTATGCCTGTCTGAAAAAAACAATAACAACACCCTACACAGAGTACTGTAATGAAAAAATTTTTACTGATTGCCGGTTTTGCCGACTCCCTAATTAACTTCCGCTGGGATTTGATTTGCGCCCTTCAAGCCAAAGGCTTGGAAGTGCACGTGGCCGCGCCCGAAATCAGCAGCAGCCCCACTACTTTGGAGAAATTGCGCAATAACGGCGTATTTGCCCATGATGTTCCCATGCAGCGTACCGGCACCAATCCTATCGAAGATTTTAAAACCCTGATTGCCTTGCGCCAGTTGATGCAACAAGTCCGCCCCGATTACGTAATGGCCTACACCATTAAACCAGTGATTTATGGCATGTTGGCCGCCGCCTCAACCGGCGTACCAAACCGCGCCGCATTGATTACCGGCTTGGGCTACGCCTTCCAAGACAGCGAAGGCAGCACCAAACAAAACTTGATTAGACGCGTTACCCGCCAATTATACGCCCGTGCACTCAGCGCGGCCGATTTGACCTTCTTCCAAAATGAAGACGACCAAAAACTGTTTACCGATTTGGGCATTATCCGTCCGGGTCAAAACACCGTGGTAGTCAACGGTTCTGGCGTTAATACTGAGAAATTCAGCCCGCAACCGCTACCCGAAGGTGATGAAGTCCATTTCCTATTAATTGGCCGCCTGCTGAAAGACAAAGGCGTGCGCGAATATGTTGAAGCCGCTCGCCGGGTAAAACAACAATATCCGCAAGCCGTCTTCAATCTAGTCGGTTTTTTAGATTCCAACCCCAGCTCGGTTACCCAACAGGAACTCGACCAATGGGTAAACGAAGGTACGGTGAAATTCTGGGGTAAATTGTCCGACGTACGCCCGGCAATTAACGCCTGCCACGTGTTTGTACTGCCCTCTTACCGCGAAGGTACCCCGCGTACTGTATTGGAAGCAATGGCCACTGGGCGCGCAATTATTACCACTGATGCTCCCGGTTGCCGCCAAACTGTCGAGAATGGATATAATGGTTGGTTGGTTCCGGTGCAATCTGCAGAGAAATTAGCAGAAGCCATGGAGCGTTTCCTGAGTGAGCCTGCTTTGATTCAACAAATGGGTCAAGCCTCTTTGGAAATCGCTCGCAACAAATATGATGTCAATATTATCAATGACTTCATGTTAAACCAATTAAAAATTTAAATCCTGCAACAATGCCTGTCTGAAACCTTCAGACCCATTTGTTTTATTCATTATTGGGATCCTTATGTCTGACTTGATTAAACGTGCATTCGACTTTACCGCTGCCCTGATCGGCCTGATTATTTTGTCACCGGTTTTGCTCATTACTGCCTACCTGATTCGCAAAAATCTCGGCTCACCAGTGTTATTCCGCCAGGTTCGCCCCGGCAAAGATGGTCGCCCATTTGAAATGGTGAAATTCCGTTCCATGCGTGATGCCATCGACCAAAACGGCAAACCTCTGCCGGACAATGAACGCCTGACTCCGTTCGGCAAAACCCTGCGTTCTACCAGTCTCGACGAACTACCTGAACTTTGGAATGTCTTAAAAGGCGACATGAGTTTAGTTGGCCCGCGCCCTTTGCTGATGGAATACCTGCCGCATTACAACAAAGAACAATACCGCCGTCACGATGTTCGCCCAGGCGTAACCGGTTGGGCACAGGTTAACGGTCGTAATGCCATTTCTTGGGAAGAGAAATTCAAATTGGATGTATGGTACGTCGATAATCGTTCACTCTGGTTAGACTTGAAAATCCTATTCTTGACCGTGAAAAAAGTTTTCATCCGTGAAGGCATTGCGGCAGAAGGCGAAGCCACTATGAATATGTTTGAAGGCACCAAAGATAAGGATGATGAAAAATAATATTCTAATTTTTATCAGCCGATCATTGCGTTGAATGGGTACTGGACTGCAAAGCAGTCCTCCCTCCCGCAAAACGATGGCAGTTACAATTAGATCCAAAAGTCATTTTCTACCACCAAATACATTGCTGAATTAAGTTTAAGAAATACTCCGTATCGGGTAAATAGCTTTTTATATATGAGCGACCACTACCACAAATTTTTGATGCCAACCATCATCCAAATATCTGGTTGGACAACATCAGTGAACTACAAACAATAATTAACACCTAAAAATATTAACCGCCAAAGGCTTTCACCTAAACGAAAACCTAGATACGGAACTTAGAGGCAACAGAGAAGATGAACAAAAAGTTAGCTATTATCGGCGCAGGCGGGCACGCCAAAGTGGTGCTCGAAACAGCCTTGCTGATGCAACACTGGGAGTCGATTGTCTTTATCGACGACAACCACAAAGACAAAACCGAGTTTATGGGCTTTCCATTACTCGGTACGAGCAATTTGTTGGGGAAAACTGTTACTCCGCAAGAATACGATATTGCTCTGGGAATTGGTGATAACAGCGCCCGAGCCCAACAGTTCACAGAAATAGAACAACTGGGCTTTAGCTTTCCCGTTATCGTTCATCCCACCGCTTTTGTCAGCCGCTTCGCCTCCATTGGTGCAGGTTCAGTACTGTTTGCCCAAACCGCTGTTAATGCTGGTGCAGTGATCGGCAAAGCGGCCATCATCAACACTAGCGCATCAGTTGACCATGACTGCATACTTGATGATTTTGTACACATCAGCCCCGGCGCCAATCTGGCAGGCAATACCCGAGTCGGTACGCACAGTTGGATGGGCATCGGCTGCTGTACCCGGCAAGGCAGCAGCATAGGCAAAGATTGCATCATAGGCGCTGGCTCTGTCGTGATTAAAGATATTCCCGATGGCACAACCGCTGTCGGCATACCCGCAAAAATTTTAACCCAGGAATAATAAAATATGTTAAACACCTCTCTCGCCCCTTGGCCTTGTTTTACTCAAGAAGAAGCTGATGCAGTACAAAATGTTCTGCTCTCCAACAAAGTTAACTACTGGACCGGCACCGAATGCCGCGAATTTGAAAAAGAGTTCGCACAATGGGCTGGCACCGAATACGCTATCGCCTTAGGCAATGGCACTTTAGCGCTGGATGTTGCCCTCAAAGCCATGGGCATCGGCGCAGGCGATGACGTGATTGTGACTTCACGCACTTTCTTGGCTTCCGCCTCTTCTATCGTTACCGCCGGCGCCAACCCGGTATTTGCCGATATCGATTTGAACAGCCAAAATATTTCGGCTGAAACCATCGCCGCTGCGCTCACTCCCAACACTAAAGCCATCATTGTGGTTCACTTGGCCGGTATGCCTGCCGAGATGGACGACATCATGGCCTTGGCGGAAAAACACAAACTGTGGGTAATCGAAGACTGCGCTCAAGCACACGGTACCCGCTATAAAGGTAAATCTGCCGGTTCTATCGGCCATGTCGGCGCTTGGTCTTTCTGCCAAGATAAAATCATGACCACTGGCGGCGAAGGCGGTATGGTAACCACCAACGATAAAGAATTGTGGTCAAAAATGTGGTCTTACAAAGACCACGGCAAGAGCTACGACGCGGTTTACAACCGCCAACACCCACCCGGTTTCCGTTGGTTGCACGAAAGCTTCGGCACTAACTGGCGCATGATGGAAATGCAAGCCGTTATCGGTCGCATCCAATTACGCCGCATGGCCGACTGGACAGCTAAACGCCAAGCCAATGCTGCCCGCTTGGAAGAAGTATTGAAACAGTTCGATTCGATCCGCACCATTGAAGTTGCTGATTACATTGAGCACGCGCAATACAAATACTATGCTTTTGTGAAACCTGAAAACTTGGCTGAAGGCTGGAGCCGTGACCGCATCGTTGATGAATTGAATGCCCGTAAAGTACCGTGTTTCCAAGGTAGCTGCTCAGAAGTTTATCTGGAAAAAGCCTTTGAAGGCACACCGTGGCGTCCGAAAGAGCGTCTCAAAAACGCGGTTGAGTTGGGCGAAACCAGCTTGATGTTCTTGGTGCACCCCACCATCACAGAAGAACAAATGGATTTCTGCTGTACCCATCTGAAAGAGGTATTGTCGCAAGCGACAGCCTAATAACGATTTCCGTCCGTATTTCCGTCAGACAGATCACGGACGGCATCAATCGCTTTTTCAGACAGGCATTCTATTGGCTACCCCTTTCACGTATGCCTGTCTGAAACAGATGAACGACACAATGAAATGATTATAAAACAACAACAATACGATAGACCCTTATCATGACTCTGGACTCTTTACTCGCCCTTCCGCGCAACGTCAAAAAATTCTTTTTTGTCGTGCACGATACTGTCATTATCTTTTTTGCCTTCTGGTTCAGCCTGAGCCTGAAGCCCAATTACTCACAAGAATGGCTAAACCTCGGAAACTGGCTGATTTTCTTTATCACCACCGCGTTAACCATTGCTTTGTTTGTACGATTGGGACTTTACCGTGCCGTTACCCGTTTCATCGGCGCCAAAGTCATCTCTACCGCTGCCATCGGCACTTTGGTTTCTACCCTGATCATGGGCATCTCCCTATCCGTTGCCGGTCAAGGAAGCAATTTCCTAGTGATGCTGATCTACTTTTTGCTGATGCTGGTATTGATTGGCGGCTCACGCTTTGTATTGCGTACCATTCTGAACCACAATGTCCACAGCAAAGATGATATGAGCCCGGTTGTTATCTACGGTGCAGGCCAATCCGGCCGCCAGCTGATGGAAGCCATTCGCCAAGTTAATGAATACCGCGCGGTTGCCTTCGTCGATGACGATGCTGCTGCCCAAAAAACCATCATCAACGACTTGGTCGTATACAGTCCTAACCAATTAAATGAACTGATTGCGCGTTATCAGGTCGAAAAAATTCTGTTGGCCATTCCCAGCGCCACCACCGAAGAACGTAGACGCATCATTCAGTCTTTGGAAAACTACCCTTGCGAGGTCTTAACCATGCCGGGGGTAAAAGAGTTGGTGGACGGAAAAATCAGTACCACGTCACTGCGTAAAATCTCAGTTTTTGACTTATTGGGCCGTGACCCGGTCGCCCCCAAACAAGAATTGATGCATGCCGATATCAAAGACAAAGTGGTTATGGTCACCGGTGCGGGCGGATCCATTGGTTCGGAACTGTGCCGTCAAATCATCAAAAATGCACCGACCAAACTGATTTTATTTGAATTGTCGGAATTTTCTTTGTACAGCATAGACAAAGAACTACGGGAATACCAAGAAGCCAACGGTACCGATATTCCGGTATTGCCCTTGTTAGGCTCCGTACAACACCGTAACCGCCTTTTCAACGTAATGAAAAACTTCAAGGTAGATACTATTTATCACGCTGCCGCTTATAAGCACGTACCGATGGTGGAATACAATACCATTGAAGGCGTACGCAACAATATTTACGGTACTTTAGCCTGCGCAATGGCGGCGGTAGATGCAGAAGTTTCCACTTTCGTCTTGATTTCCACCGATAAAGCCGTGCGCCCCACCAACACCATGGGAGCGACCAAACGAATGTCCGAATTGGTATTGCAAGCATTGGCAGCGGAAAGCAACCACAAAACTCGCTTCTGCATGGTACGTTTCGGCAATGTATTGGGCTCTTCAGGTTCTGTGGTACCGGTGTTTGAGAAACAGATTGCCCAAGGTGGTCCGGTTACTTTAACCCACCAAGACATTACCCGTTACTTCATGACCATCCCCGAAGCCGCCCAGCTGGTGATTCAAGCTGGCGCAATGGGCAAAGGTGGCGATGTATTCGTATTAGATATGGGTGAATCGGTCAAGATTATCTATTTAGCACGCCAAATGATTCGTTTGAGCGGTTTAGAAGTGAAAGACGCTAACAACCCGAATGGTCAGATTGAAATTAAAATTACTGGCCTGCGTCCTGGCGAGAAGCTGTATGAGGAATTATTGATTGGTGATGCAGTCGAAAAAACCACTCACCCCCGCATTATGACCGCTAATGAAGTAATGCTGTCATGGCCTGAGCTTTCTGATATTTTAACGAAAATGGATGAAGCTTGCCGCGAGGGGGATCAGTTGACCGTACGCCAATTGATGTTGGATGCACCTACTGGCTTTGCGCCTAAAGACGAAATCTGCGATTTGGTCTGGATGGCCAAGCAGCAAGCCTAAACCTACCTATTGTCAGCAACGGGTTTTCAAACCCATACAGATTTAATTCAAATATAGGAAACGAACGGTTTGATAACCGCAAACATCCTAAATAAAGGAATAAACACTTATGAGAAAACTGACTGTCATCAGCCTGTCTACTATTCTGGCTGTTTCCGGTTGTACCGTAGTTCCCGGTTCCGGCCTGCCCACAGGCAATAAAACGATTGTTTACAACCAAGAAGAGTCTGGCGATATTCAGTCTCAACTGGATAAGCGTGTCAGCGTCCATCCCATTACCTTCTCTTTGGTTCAAAGCATGGCCGAACCGCCTAAAGTTGGCCAAGCCAATCACGCCTTGGATCAACAGAAACGTAACTACAATTACCGCTTGGGCAAAGGTGACGTACTGAGTATTGTGGTATGGTACCAACCTGACATGACCGCCCAAGGCGCGACTCCTGGCCGTTCACAAGCGCAACAGGTCAGCAACGGCAGTTGGGTAAGTGATCGCGGTACAATTTTCTATCCATTAGTCGGCGAAATGAAAGTCGAGGGAAAAACCATCGACCAAGTAAGATCCGAATTGGATAGCCGCTTGAAAAGATATATTAAAAACCCGCAAGTAGACGTTACCGTTTCACAATTCCGTTCGCAGCGAGTGAGTGTTTCCGGCTCCGTTCGTCAAGCGGGTCAGCTACCGATTACCAATGTACCGATGACCTTGATTGATGCAATTGACCTTGCCGGGGGAACTACTGACACTGCAGATCCACAAAACGTTAAGTGGACGCACAAAGGTGTAGAAAAAACCATTTCACTGGAAGACTTGCGAGCCAACGGCGATATGTCTCAGAATACTTTGTTGAGCGATGGTGATATTGTTTATGTACCATCCAACGAAAACAACAAAGTACACGTGATGGGTGAGGTTACTCGTCAAAGCAGTTTGTCTATGCCGCCTAAAGGCCTGAGCCTAACCGATGCACTCGGCAGCGCCGAAGGCATGAACCAGACATTTGCTAACGCTACCGGCGTATTCGTGATTCGCAATGTACCGAACGATTACGAAAAACCGATTCATGTTTATCAGCTCAATTTGAAAGATGCCAGCGCTTATGCTCTGGGCACTCAATTCAAACTAAGAACGGATGACGTTGTTTACGTGACTGCTGCTCCGATTGCACGCTGGAACCGTGTTGTGAGCCAAGCGATTGGTGCCATCAACACCGCAGCAACCGTCAACAACTCTTTCTAACCTAGGGAACCAGGCAGTTTGAGCCTATGCGATATAACAAAATACTAACCGTTTGTGCGGGAAACATTTGTCGCTCCCCGCTAGCGGAACAACTATTGAAACCGCAGCTTCCTGCCTGTTTTGTCGCTTCCGCCGGCGTTACTGCTTGGGTAGGACAAGGGGCTGATCCCAAGATTATAGATGCGGCAGGACGGCACCATTTAGACTTAAACGGCCTCAATGAACATACTGCCAAACAGCTGACCCCGCAAATGTGTATTTTTGCTGATCTCATTCTGGTAATGGAAGAGAAACATATTGAAGCGGTAGCGGCCATTCAGCCACTGGCACGCAGCAAAACGATGCTATTGGGGCAATGGACCGGACAGAGGAACATCCCCGACCCCTATCGAAGAGATCAAGCATTTTTTGATAAAGTTTACCAACAAATTGCGGAAGCCTGTAACATTTGGGCGAAAAAACTATCTCATTAATTTAAGTGACATTTTATTTTAGAGAATAATTAATATGGCTAACAAATCTCATCCTGACGAACAAGAATTCGACTTGCAACAACTAGCCGGAATTTTGCGTCACCGCAAAACTCCAATCGGTATAGCTATTTTAGTAGGGGCTATTTTAGGTGGTGCTTATGGCTTAGTGGCTACTCCCACTTATAAAGCCAACGCCTTGGTTGAAGTTCGCAGTGGACAAAACCAAATCCTGACGGATGTCAACAGCCCCGTTAACAATACGCAACCCCCTTCAGCCAATGCTGAAGTTGATTTAGCACGTTCTCGCGCTGTGCTTGGACAAACCGTAGACAATCTGCATTTAGATATCGGTATAGAACCTGAAAAATCTTTTTTCGGTAAATTATTTTCCGGCAATTCCGCTGCAGATGCCCAAGCGATTACTGTTCAAACGCTTTCCGTACCGGAAAATTGGGAAAATTCACCTATTTTACTAACCGTAGTAGATGAAAAAAGCTATAAATTAGTTTTACCTGATTCAAAAGAAATCAGTGGCCGTGTTGGCGAAGTCGTAAAACCTTCTTCAGATATTTCTATTCTGGTTTCCCAATTGGCAGCACCGGCTGGCTCAGAATTCACTTTGACTAAATTTTCAAAAATGAGTGCGATTAATCAGCTTAGCGCAAACCTTTCTGTTGACAGCAAAGGCATCGGTATTCCTCTGCTAGAATTTAGTTACACCGGTACTGACCGTCAGGAAATTCAATCCACCCTGAGCCATATCGTTAATAACTATGTTCATTTGAGCAAAAACCGTGATGTGCAAATGGCATCCAATGGTTTGGCCTTCATTAACGAAGAATTGCCACGCCTGAAGCAGTCTTTGCAGGATGCCGAGAACCGCTTGAATGCCTACCGTGTTCGTTCAGGTTCGGTTGATATCCCGACTGAAGCCAGTACCGCAGTACAAGGCCTATCTAATATTGAAACCCAGATTACAGCCTTAAGAGCAGAAGAAGCCGGTATGTCTGCGATTTATACCAAAGATCATCCCGACTACATCGCGTTGTCCGACCGCTTGCGTGTACTGGAAAAATCACGTGACGACATTAACAGACAAATTTCCAATCTGCCAACCACCGAACAGGAAGTTATCCGACTGACCCGTGACGTAGAAACCAATCAAGCCACTTATGTTCAATTGTTGAATAAGCAACAGGAAATGAACATCCTGAAAGCCAGCTCACAAGGTAACATACGTGTCATTGACCAAGCTGCAGCTGCCGAAAAACCGTTCAAGCCACAAAAACCGATTCTGGTATTATTGGGCGCGTTAGGTGCGGGTATTCTTGCCAGCGCTTGGTACATCTTCCGTGCACTGAGCCGTCCGACCCTGAAATTTGCCGACGAAATCAAAGATTTGGGCTACAACTTAATTTCCAGCATTCCGGTTTCTATGGCTCAGAGCAAAGAAGATGCTCGCTTTAAGCGCTCACACCGCAGCAAAAACAACCGTCCCAACTATTTGCTGGCATATAGTCACCCTAACGATATTGCAGTGGAAACCATGCGTGCCCTGCGTACCAACCTGCACTTCTCAACCATCGATAAGAAGAGCCCGACCATCATGATTACCAGTACCACTCCGGGCGTTGGTAAATCATTCGTGTCTTCTAACTTGGGTGCGGTTACTGCCCAAGCCGGTCAGAAAGTTTTGCTGATTGATGCCGATATGCGCTTGGGTACGCTTCACCACACCTTTGGCGTACAGGCTGAAAATGGCTTGTCCGAACTGTTGCAAGGTTCTATCGACTTCGATGCAGCCGTGAAACGTACTGAAATCGGTAATCTTGATTTGATTACTTGTGGTCATTCTCCGCAAACACCTTCCGAATTGCTGATGAGCCAAGATTTCATCCAATTGTTGGAAAAAGCGCGTGAAAAATACGACCAAATCATCATCGATACACCGCCGGTGTTGGCAGTTACCGACAGTACCGTTATCGGCAAAATGTCGGATGCAACCTTGCTGATCACCCGCTACAATTATTCTTCTGCTGATGAGTTAGGCGAAAGTTACTCACGTCTGCGTGGTAACGGTATCGATATTGAAGGCGTGATTTTCAACTGTATCGAAAAAAATGCCCGCAACTACTATCAATATCAGGAATACACACCGCAATAAGGCGGTATGTAACTCTACGACAAAATGCCTGTCTGAATTCAGACAGGCATTTTTATATATAGCGAAAGTAATAAAGAATTGATACAAGGCAGCGAACTGCAGGCAGTACAGTTAGTACGAAACCGATTCTGTTGCCACTTTAGCGGCTTACAAAATTGTTCTCTTTGAGCTAAAGTGAGTAACGCCGTATCAGTTTTTTAGTACTTTTGCTATAGTCTTCAAACACCCATAAAAAAATCGTTATATGAAACAAATGCCTGTCTGAAAAAAATATTTCAGACAGGCATTTGTTTGAACATGCTTCATTTAATCCTATTCCACCCGCCCCAGTACCATCGCATCACCATAACTGAAAAAACGGTATTGTTGAGCCACAGCATGGGTATACACTTCTCGAATATGCTGCGTACCGGAAAATGCACTCACCAACATCAAAAGCGTAGATTTCGGTAAATGGAAGTTAGTCACCAACCTATCGACCACCCGAAAACGGTAACCCGGCGTGATAAAAATATCCGTATCACCTTCCCCTGCCCGCAAACTTCCACTGGATGCAGCCGATTCCAGCGCGCGCATCGAAGTGGTACCAATAGCCCATACCCGCTTACCAGCCGCTTTCGCCTGCTCAATCGCCGCCACCGTGGACTCTGGCACTTCAAACCATTCACTGTGCATTTTGTGTTCGGCAATATTGTCTACCCGAACCGGCTGAAAAGTACCCGCGCCAACGTGTAAGGTCACTTCCGCCATCACCACACCTTTGGCGCGTAAATCATCCAGTAAATTATCGGTAAAATGTAAGCCGGCGGTCGGCGCCGCAACCGCACCCTGATGCTTGGCATAAACGGTTTGATAACGACCATCGTCATCTTCGCCTGCCGCACGCTCAATATAAGGCGGCAACGGCAAATGGCCGTTTTGCTCCAACAACTCATACACTGTCTGCTCACCCTCAAAACGCAGCACAAACAACTCGCCCTGTCGCTCCAACATTTCTGCTTCAATACCGCCGTCGAATATCAAACGGCTGCCCGCTTTGGGTGATTTGGAAGAACGGATATGCGCCAGCGCGGTATGCGCATCCAATACACGCTCAATCAGCGCCTCGATTTTGCCGCCACTGGCCTTCTGGCCGAACAATCTGGCCTTCATCACCTTGGTGTTGTTGAACACCATCACATCACCCGGCTGCAGCCATTGCGGTAAATCAGCAAACTGCACATCACGCAAAGGCTCGCTGGGTAAAGCCGCCAGCAAACGGCTGCTACCGCGCACCGCCGGCGGGTGTTGGGCAATCAATTCATCGGGCAATTCAAAATCAAAGTCAGAAATATGCATGGTAAACGACAAAATACTCAATCAAAACGTGCATTATACCGTGAAACCTTTTTTAACTTGATGCCTGTCTGAAAAAGCCTTGTCGGTTCCATTCTGCCTACGATTTACCAATTCATAATTACCAACCGCAAGTTATTAGAGACATTACTCTTTTTCCCATGAATATCTCCCTTCCTCCTCACTAAACCACCTAGTCTACTACTTATCTCTCAAATCCGCTTTTGGCCATTTCATGAATTTACGTGCTGATAACCGGCTTTTTTTGATATTTTACTGGACATTTAGCAACAACTTGGCGAAAATAATCCAACTATTCATCACGAGGCCGCCACTTGGTTGAACCAACACCTAGGCGGCCTGTACCCATCACAACCGGCCACTCCCTGCCGGAATTAACATCGCTGCCGTATTCACGGCAACATCTATCGCTTACTAAAGGAAGAAGCATGGACTTACGTAAATTGAAAAAGCTGATCGACTTGGTTGAAGAATCCGGCATTGCCGAAATCGAAGTCACCGAAGGCGAAGAAAAAGTACGCATCACCCGTTCCACCGCAGTACAACAACCTGCTTACTACGCCCATCCCGCTCCCGTTGCTCCGGCAGCCGCCCCTGCTCCCGCCCCCGCCGCAATTGCAGCCGCTCCTGCCGCTCCCACTGCTGCTGAAGCAGATTTGAGCAAAGCTCAACGCTCTCCGATGGTTGGTACTTTCTACCGCGCCCCCAGCCCTTCTTCTCCCGCTTTTGCCGAAGTCGGCCAATCCGTAAAAGAAGGCGATACCCTCTGCATCATCGAAGCCATGAAACTGATGAACGAAATCGAAGCCGAGCGTTCCGGCGTAATCAAAGCCATTCTGGTTGAAAACGGCCATCCTGTTGAATACGGCGAGCCGCTGTTTATCATCGAATAATTCCTGTTCAGACAGGCATTCCCTGCAATGCCTGTCTGAAATCTTCCAGCATACAGCCCGAGCACTCGGGCGTTTATTCCGAAAGAATCGCCATGCTGAAAAAAGTATTGATTGCCAACCGCGGCGAGATTGCACTGCGTGTATTGCGTGCCTGCCGTGAAATGGGCATTGCCACCGTTGCCGTCCATTCCGAAGCCGATAAAGACAGCCTGCACGTCAAACTGGCCGATGAATCCGTCTGCATCGGCCCGGCACCGTCTCCACAAAGTTATTTGAATATTCCCGCGCTGATTGCAGCCGCCGAGGTTACCGGTGCCGACGCCATTCACCCCGGCTACGGTTTCTTGGCTGAAAACGACCGTTTTGCCGATCAAGTTGAAGAATCCGGTTTCGTCTTCATCGGCCCACGCGCCGAAACCATCCGCCTGATGGGTGACAAAGTTTCTGCCAAACATGCCATGATTGCCGCCGGCGTACCCTGCGTACCCGGTTCTGAAGGTGCGCTGCCGGACGACGACAAAGAAATCCTGAAAATCGCCGACCAAGTTGGTTTCCCGGTGATTATCAAAGCCTCCGGTGGTGGTGGCGGTCGCGGTATGCGCGTGGTCGAGAAAAAAGAAGACCTGCTCAAATCGGTAGAGATGACCAAAACCGAAGCCGGTGCCGCCTTCGGCAACCCAATGGTGTACATGGAGCGCTACCTGCAAAAACCGCGCCACGTCGAAATCCAGGTTTTGGCCGACAAACATGGCAACGCCATTTATTTGGGCGAGCGCGATTGCTCGATGCAACGCCGCCACCAAAAAGTGATTGAAGAAGCACCGGCTCCCGGCATCACTCAGGCCGAGCGCGAGAAAATCGGTACCGCCTGTATTGAAGCCTGTAAACGCATCGGCTATCGCGGTGCCGGCACTTTCGAATTTTTGTATGAAGATGGCGAATTCTTCTTTATTGAAATGAATACCCGCGTACAGGTCGAACACCCCGTTACCGAGCTGATTACCGGCATCGACATCGTGCAAGAGCAACTGCGCATTGCCGCCGGCTTACCGCTGCAATACAAGCAGGAAGACGTGCAAATCGAAGGCCACGCCTTTGAATGCCGTATTAATGCCGAAGACCCGTACAACTTCATTCCCAGCCCCGGCATGATTGAAAGCTGCCACCTGCCCGGCGGTTTGGGCGTTCGCGTCGACAGCCATATTTACCAAGGCTACCGCATTCCGCCAAACTACGACAGCTTAATCGGCAAAATCTGCGTGCACGGCAAAACCCGTGAGCAGGCAATGGCTAAAATGCGGGTGGCGCTGGCCGAGCTGGCGATTACCGGCATCAAAACCAACACTGCCCTGCACCGCGATTTATTTGTCGATGGCGGTTTCCAAAAAGGCGGCGTGAGCATCCATTATCTGGAACGCTGGCTGGAAGAGAAAAAAGCCAAGAAAACCG
>ERZ795062.526-NODE-526-length-31595-cov-15.141725_pt1 | contig 31595 bp, 21 predicted proteins | sample MGYA00375146_ERZ795062 | MGnify/ENA primary metagenome ERZ795062 (study PRJEB30191, sample SAMN05720281) | activated sludge metagenome | isolation source: Anaerobic digester | place: USA | collected 2015-07-16 ...
ATTTTTCGCTGCCTCATTATCCGGTAAATCCTACCTTATTTAAAGTGGGACTTTCTGTGAATCTGTATAACTGAAATATAGATAACTTGTGTTGACATGAAATCTAAGAAACTGATTTTTCTGTATTTCTTTCTCCTTTTTATCGTCATTATAGTGATGGTGCTGTTGCGGAAAGGAAGTAGTCAAAAGCCGCTCTCTGTTCGCGATTACCCGCAGATTATAGAGTCGGGCGAACTCAATGTGGCAACCGGATACAGCCCTGTTGGCTATTATGTTTCGGGCGATTCCGTTAAGGGATTTCAATATGAATTGATTCGGGCTTTGGGTGATGCATGGGGATTAAAAGTGAATATTTTTCTTGGAAATAGCCTTGATGAGAATCTGAAAGGATTGTTGTCGGGAAAATACGATATTGTGGCACAAAACATTCCTGTTAATAGTCACCTGAGAGATTCATTTGCTTTTACCGAACCCATCACACTGAATAAATTGGTACTTGTGCAACGTAAAGCCGCATTCAATAACGGTGTTGAACCCATTCGGCGGCATTTGGATTTGGCGAAAAAAGTCCTTTATGTTCCCAAAAATTCACCTGCAATCGTGCGTTTGGACAACCTTTCGTACGAAATAGGCGATACCATCTACGTTAAACAAGACGATACGTATGAGGCCGAACAATTGGTAATGATGGTGGCTGCCGGCGAAATTGATTATACCGTGTGCGACGAAAAGTTGGCTGTGCGCATGGCAGAACGTTTTCCGGAAATCGATATCGATACCGACATCAGCTTTACACAACTCGAATCGTGGGCAGTACGAAAAGATTCACCCCAATTGCTGGACAGCCTGAACGCGTGGTTCAAACGTTTTCGGGAAACGGAAAAGTTCCGGCAAATTTTCAACACGTATTATTAGTACGTTCTTAGGGCATCATGATTCCCATTTCCTCTCATCTCCTTTTATTCATGTTGTGTTATTCCCTTATTAATTCATTAGTCTTTCATACCTTCATTAATTCGCTGATGATTCCGTCAGAAATAAACATCCCTTTTCGTGTAAGTTTCAGGGCATTGTTTTGAAAAACCAGCAGACCTTCCGCGATAAATTTTTGTGCATTGTCGAGGCAATAGCGATACAAGGATTCCCCAAAACGGTTCTTTAATTCTAACGTATCGATTCCTTCTCTAGTTCGCAATCGCGTGAGAATAAATTCGTTGTAATGTTGATAAAGCGACAGATATTCGGTTTCACAGGGTAAATTTCCCGAAAAAATGCCATCGAGATAATCAGTCAGCGAAGCCGTGTTCCATGAACGGTTGTAGCCGTCGAACGTGTGTGCCGAGGGTCCCAACCCAAGATACTTATCGCCTTTCCAGTACGACGAATTGTGCTGCGAAAAATATCCCGGCTTGGCAAAATTGGAAATTTCGTAATGGACGAAACCTTCCTCTTCGAGGGTATCGATGAGCTGAGTAAAAAGAGTTGAACTGAGTTCTTCATCCACCGGATGGATTTTCCCTTTTTGGAGCAACCTATACAAAGGGGTGTTTTCTTCATACGTCAAATGGTAAGCCGAGATGTGTTGAATATCGAGAGCGCACGCTTGTTGCAGGTTGTTTTGCCATATTTCAGGCGTTTGAGCAGGCAGCCCATACATTAAATCGATGCTGATGTTGTCGAAACCCATTTGTTGGCAATCTTTTACTGCTCTTACGGCATCATGCGACGAGTGCCTTCTGCCGAGAAATTTCAGTTCGTTGTCGTTGAAACTTTGGATGCCAATGCTGATGCGGTTAAACGGAAGCCGGCGGAGCATGCCTATATATTCATGGGAAAGATCATCGGGATTGGCTTCCAACGTAACCTCAATGGGGTTGTCCATTGAAAATTCGGCAAACAGAACATCAAAAATCTTTTCGAAATGTTTCTGTTGCAAGCGTGACGGTGTTCCTCCTCCAAAATAAACTGTCCGAACGGTTTCGTTTGCAAGCATCTGTTTCCGCAAACGCGCTTCCCTACGTATCGCTTCGGTAAATTTGTCGATAAAAGTTTCATCTGTTTGCGAATAAAAATCGCAATAGATGCACCGCGATTTGCAGAACGGAATATGAAGATAAATCCCTGCCAATATTATTTTTTTTCACTGATGATTTCGCGCACCAAAAGCGGTTCGTCGGTAGTGATGTAATCGACTTTCAAATCGATCATTTTTTCAATATCGCTGCGTTTGTTCACTGTCCATACGTTGACCTTCATCCCCAAATCGTGAGCCGATGTCACCCATTCCGGATGTTTGTATATCACATTGTAATGGTAATCGATGCCCGCAGCACCTATTGCATGAAGTTCTTCAGGAGTAAGATCACCGTTTAAATAATATACTTTTGCGGATGGATCCAGCCGGATAACCTGATTTACAAAATTCATCCCGAAAGAAATGTATTCTACCCGATCTGCAAGATTCCTTTTGTGAACGGAATTGATTACTTTTTCAGCCAGTTCATTTTCCCGTTCATTTGTTTTATGCGTTTTAAATTCGATAATCAGTTTTATGTTTTTACACTTTTCGAACGCATCGAGATATTCTTCAAAGGTGGGCAACGATTCGCCATTGGCGAGGGTTACTTTTTTCAATATTGCAAGAGGGCTTTCTTCGACAGTTATTTTTTTTCCCTTTGCTATTGCGGTAGCGTCGTGATTTACAACAGGCACACCATCCGACGATAACCATAGATCGCATTCCGAACCATAAACTTCAATGGAATCGGCTTTCAGCAGAGCAGCAATTGAATTTTGGGCAGAACCTTCGGTTTTCCAGTAACCGCGATGCGCAATAATTTCAGGTTGAGCATTGATTTCTCCCAAACAGAAAATCAACAATAAAAAAGGAACAATTAAAATCGACTTTTTTTTCATGATTCAAACTTTTTTTAGTGTAAGTGTTCTTTCGAAGAGCAAATTTAAGATTTAAAATCGAAATAGGCTACATTCTCTGTCTTCACAAAAATATTTTTTGTTTTTTCGGTTTTTAATTGAAAAGAAACAAAATAATTATTTATAATGTTTCTAAATTAGAGAACCATGTTATAAAACATATAAAATTTTAATATGATTAATCGTTTAACTTATTACTTTTGTTAAAAGTTTAATTATTTTAGTGTTAAAATTATTATTAAAAAGTGTGAAAAGAGTTTCTTTGAAAAGAATTGCCGAAGAAGTGGGTGTTTCTATTGCCACCGTTTCTCTTGTTTTAAACGGCAAAGATAAGGGAGGACGCGTCAGTAAAGAAACGGCGGCGAAAATATTGGATAAAGCGGCAGAATTAAATTATATGCCGAATACGTTGGCAAAAGGATTAAAATTGGGACGCTCCAAAACAATTGGTTTAATTGTTGCAGACATATCCAACGTTTTTTTTGGGACATTGGCATTATATATTCAGGAATATGCTGAAAAGGAAGGGTATGCAATAATTATTGCAAATACGAATGAGCAAGTAAAAAGAATGGAGAAAATGATTGGATTATTAAAATCCAGACAAATAGATGGTCTAATTATAACTCCTACTGAGGGAAGTGAATATCTTATAAAAGATTTAATAAAATATCAAATGCCATTGGTTTTGGTGGATAGGAGTTATCCCAATTTACCTGTAAATTCGGTGTTGATAAATAATTATGAAATTTCGTATAAATCGACAAAGCAATTGATTCAACAAGGGTGTAAAAACATTGCTTTTATAACTTATAAGCAAGATCATTTTCATATAAATGAACGAAAGAGAGGATATTACGAGGCTGTAAAAGAAGCCGGATTATATAAAGCTGACAATATTCAAGAAGTACGGTATGATTTTTTGAGAAGCGATATTGATAGAGCTATTTCTTACCTGGTAAAAAAAGAAGAAAAGATAGATGGGATTTTTTTTGCCACCAATTCGATTTCTATTGCCGGTATAAAATCTTTATGCAAATATGATATGGGTTTACAGAAAGATATTCAAATTATGTGTTTTGATGAATGTGATGCTTTTTATTTACTCCCATTCTCAATTCCTTTTGTTAGACAACCTATCGAAGAAATGGCCAAACATGCTATAAAAATATTAATTGACAATATAGAAGGGAAAAATTTAGAGATAGAAAAATGTTTTCTAGATGCGGAACTTATATTAAAATAGAAAATTCTTGTTATGGGTTAAACGTTTAATATAATTGTGCAAATGAATCACCCAAAAACCGGCATCCGTCCCATCATTGACGAACATGGAATTGGGATTAGAGAATCATTGAAAGAAAAGTTTCACATATCTTTCTAACGGCTGCATGGCCTGCTTTCGATTCGAATAACCATTGGGAAGATAGTGAGCTTACATAACTTATAGTTTCATATAGATAAATGATGATTACTTATTATAAAAGTATAAAAATATCATACTAGTTAACTGCTTAATAAATAAAATTATAAAATCTAATGATGATGAATAGAACGATTAAGTATTTAAAAATTTTGTGGCTGTTTCTTATTCTGTTTTGCACTACGGCTGTCAGTCAACAGGTAACTTCCAAAACAGCATTGCAATCCTACATTGATAATGGCGATCAATCCTTTTCGTGGGAACAAAAAGAATCTTATGAATTAAACGGTTTAAAGGTGTATAATCTTCTTCTCACTTCCCAAAAATGGAGGGAATACACTTGGCGGCATCAGCTTACGGTAGTTGTACCGGTAGAAATAAAATATAACGGAGCATTACTTTACATAACCGGCGGCAGCAATACCGAGGGGATGCCCAATTGGAAGAAGAGAGACAATGATGAAATTAAAATGATCGGAGCAATCGCTGAAAAAAACAAGGCGATAACGGCTGTTCTTTGTCAAGTTCCCAACCAACCACTTTATGATGGGCTGAAAGAAGATGCATTGATCTCTTTTACCTTGCACAATTACCTGAAAGATAATGACTATACATGGCCATTACTTTTTCCTATGACGAAGAGTGCTGTACGGGCGATGGATGCCATTCAGCAGTTCTCATCACAAATTTTGAATCATGCCATTTCCGGATTTTTGGTTTCCGGGGCTTCCAAGCGGGGTTGGACCACATGGCTGGCAGGTGCTTCCGATTTGCGCGTTATGGCTATTGCTCCGATGGTGATCGACATGTTGAATATGCCGAAAAGCATTCCTTATCATGTAGAGGCATGGGGAGATTATAGTGTTCAGATTAAAGACTACGTGGATTTAGGAATTGCCCAAAAAACGAATACGCCCGAAGGGATGGAAATTGTGGAAATGATAGACCCTTTTTCTTACAAAGAAAAGTTGACCATGCCAAAACTCATTTTCAATGGCACAAACGATCCCTATTGGCCGGTGGATGCCGTTAAGCATTATTTTGACCGGCTGCCGGGAGAGAATTATTTGCACTATGTCGCCAATGCAGGTCATGGGTTAGGTGACAAAAAGCAGGTCATGAAGGCATTGAGTGCTTTTTTCGGAGAGACCCTGCAAGGAAAAAAATATCCGGCTTGTTCGTGGGCAACGGAAGAAAACGAGCGGGGAGTACAACTAAAAGTAAAGACATCGCCCGACAGATTAGCCGGGATCTTGCTTTGGAAAGCCGATTCGGATGATCGCGATTTCAGGGATAACCATTTCGTAAGCGAACCAATCGAAACGACGAATAAAGAAATTGTCGAAATAACCATTCCTTATCCCGAATCCGGATTTCGCGCCTTTTACGTTGACCTTCTCTATTACGCCCCTGATGGCGATATCTATTCCAAAAGCACAAGAGTATTTGTTGTAAATAAAAATCAGATCTTATAGCAGTTGCTATTAAAAAATCAATTTATTTTTTTACTATGAAACGAAAACAATATTTACTGATTTTAATTTTTTTAAGCATAATGGTTGTTTTCTTGCCATCATGCGATGAAGAATCCCGTCCTACATTTCCACTTTCTGCAGAAATATTTTACAGTGTAGTGGGAAAACAAGTAGCTTTTACTGCGTTGACTCATAGTGCAGTAAACTGGTCTTGGGATTTTGGCGATGGGAACACTAGTAATGAAAAAAATCCGGTTCATGTTTATGAAGAAGGGGGATACTACCTTGTTATTTTAACAACCACTGATGCAAAGGGTAATTCGCTAATAAAAGAAGCTAGGTTAGCTGTTGAACTTACCCCTTATGCTATGTTAACTGGTGATCACACAGCTGACGATTATGATGGAAAAAAATGGAAAATATCCGCTGCCCATCCTGCTGGAGGGGATTATTTTGCAAATGCAGATGCCGATCTTACAACAATAGATCCCAGTATTACTCCTCTTCCAACAGGAGCATTGGATTTGTATCTGGGTTATGGAGAAGTTTATAAAGATGAGTATATTTTTTATCATGATGGTAGGTATCGAATGGATTTAAAGGAAGATGGAGCTGCCCTTAGTGGACTAGTATATCAAATGGTTACATCAGGGGGTTCCGATATTGTTAAAATGAATAAAATGGGAGAAGAGTTCGGTTTATGTATTGCGAGGCATAATCCAGGATTAGATGCAACTTTTACCTTTATTGAAAAGGAGGATTTTTCTGTGCCTTCAGTATATGGGGCTCAGGGTGTTGTTACATACAAAAATGTAAGCACGCTCGATTTCTCAGGATCCGAATTTATTGGTTTTAAAGATTTTCAAAAGAAGGTGATTGTTAAGAGTATAACAGATACAAAAATGCAACTTGTATTATTTATGGCTGCTTCACCGAAACATCTTCCGATGAATACACATGCCCTTATCTTAAGTTTCGAAATTGTCAATTAAACCAATTCAAATTAATCAAAATGATGAAATTAGTTTGTTTATTAAAAAACAAAAGAAAGTATCCTGTTATCCTTTTCTTTATTGTTTTCATATTTTCAGCTTTGACTTTATCTGCTTCTGTTTCAGATCGATCGAGTAAAGTCGAACAGAGAATGATCAAGGTAACAGGCACTGTAACATCAGCCACTGACGGGGTTCCACTTCCCGGAGTTAGTATTATTGTAAAAGGAACATCAAGAGGTACGGTTACGGATGTTGATGGTAATTATTCCATTGAGGTACCCGACAATGCCGTTTTAGTTTTTTCATTCGTAGGTTTCGAAACCCACGAAATTGAAGTTCGTGGGAGGAATGTTATTAATGTTGTATTAGCGGAAAGCGTTGAAGTGTTGGAGGAAGTGGTTGTTACTGCTTTGGGAATTTCACGTGAAAAGAAATCGTTGGGATATTCGGTTGCAGAACTTAGTGGTGAAGAAATCACAAGAGTTGCTCAAGAAAACATCTTAAATTCATTAGCAGGTAAGGTTCCCGGTGTTAATATCAGTTCTACCGGGGGGGTAGGTTCTACTGTGAATATGGTTATTAGAGGAGCTACTTCTTTAAGTACCGATAATCAGCCCCTTTTTGTTATAGATGGAGTACCAATTGTAAATACAATTAACAATGTTGGTGGTTTTGGTTCTGACAATCGTGTGGATTATGGAAATCCTATAGCCGATTTGGACCCTGAAAGTATTGAAAGTATCTCAATTTTGAAGGGCCCGAGTGCGGCTGCTCTTTACGGAACACGTGCAGGTAATGGCGTTGTTTTGATTACTACGAAAAAAGCGCCGACACTTGAAAAAATGGAAATTACTATTACCTCGAACACTGTTTTTGATATTCCTGACCGTTACTTGAATGTTCAACATCAATTTGGTACAGGTCTTTTTTGTTACAGACCTGAAGATGTGGGGGGAGGCATATTACCTCCTATAAATCCTGCAGATGCAATGGGAGCCGGACCGGAACTTAATAAAGGATATTGGGCAGTGCAATGGCATTCGCCTACTGATGCGAATGGGGTGAAAGTGCCCATTGAACTGATTTCTTATCCCAACAATATAAAAAATTTCATAAATAATTATGGATTTACGACGAATAATGGGGTATCTATTGCAAATAGTAGTAAAACGTTGAATTACAGACTTGGAATAACAAATATGACTCATAATGGTTTAATACCAAATTCTGATTTGCATAGAAATAATCTCACCCTTGCAGCCAATTCAAAACTACGCGAGAACTTTTTAGTAAGTACAGATATTAATTTTTCCAACACATGGGCGGATAACAGGCCAGCCACAGGTGAAAGAGGAGCCAATCCTCTACAGTGGGCTTACAATCATCCTTGTGAGATCGATATTCGCTTGTTAAAAGATTATGGTTCGGGAAATGATATTAAAAGAGTATCGGGGAAACACGAAAATCCGTATTTTTTAGCTTATGAAATAAATAATAGTTTTAATAGGTATCGTATTTTTGGTAATATTGTTGCCAATTGGAAAGTTACCTCTAATTTTGAGTTAATGGGACGTGTAACACTCAACAAATCTGATGAAGTTCGGGAAACAAAAATGGCGCCAGGCTATACCAAAGAACCTAATAATGGAACATATGGAATTGTGAATAGTACAGGCTTGGAACAAAATATGGATTTTTTGGCCACTTATTCGAATGATTGGAAAGACTTTACTTTTTCTATTTCCGGTGGCGGAAATACTCTTTATTCGAAAGGTACAACGATAAGTAATTCTGCAAAAACCGGTTCTGGATTGATCGTTCCAAACGTATTTACTGTTCAAAATATTAGGTCAGGCGCCTTGATTTATAGTAATTACCGAAGTGAAAAAAGCATCAATAGCATTTATGCAATAGCTAATTTCGATTGGAGAGATGTTTTATACCTTGATTTAACAGGCCGGAATGATTGGTCTAGCACACTACCTCGCCAAAACCGATCTTATTTTTATCCTTCGGTTTCTCTAAGTATTATAGCGAATCAAATATTTGACATGGGTGATAAAGTAAATTTGTTTAAAATCAGGGGGGGATGGGCTCAGGTTGGAAACGATACTGAACCTTACAGAATATATGCTACTTACGCAGATGTAGGACAATGGGGAGAAGCCATTCGTTTGTCAAAACCAGGCAACTTGCTTAATCCAAACTTATTACCGGAAAAAGCAACTTCTTTTGAAGCGGGTACAGATATTCGAATGTTTTCTAATCGTTTGCGTTTCGAGGGAACTTACTATGTTGTTGAAAACAGAAATCAAATTTTAAATGTTCCATTGGCCGCTTCAACAGGTTTCAATAATGTTCAAATTAATGCAGGTCTTCTTCAAAGTAAAGGTGTTGAATTTCTATTAGGTGTCACGCCGGTTAAAACCCAAAACTGGAATTGGGATTTGAATTTGAATTTTACGAAAAATGATACATGGATACGTGAACTTACTGAAGACGTCGATTTTATAGAATTTTGGGATCAAGGTCGTGTGAAAAATATTGGATATGCAAAAGATAAAAAGTTGGGACGTAATGGTCGAATAGGAAATTTGTATTCACGGAGGGTGAAAAGAGTTACTGACGAAACTTCACCATATTATGGGTATCCATTATTGAGCACAGGTATGGAGGTAGAGTGGCAGGGAGAAGAAGAATACTCGCTTGTTGGGAACTATAATCCTGATTTTATTTTAGGATTGCAAACCTCAGTTTCGTTTAAGAATTTTACGTTAAATATGACATTTGACTGGCGTCATGGTGGTCAATATGTTTCTCAAACTTACCGATATTTATCCGAATCGTTGCAGACTCAATCATGGCTCGATGAACTGGTAAATCCCGGTGAATTGGGTGGTGCTCCAAGTCCCGAACTTCGTCAATGGGTAGTGGAAAATAAAGACAAACTATTGCTGAGCAATCGCTTAAGACCTGTAGGTGGTCCAACTCCTGAATATGGCGGATTTCCTGAAAGTTACAGTGGTTATACTGTTTATGATGGAGTATTTGCTCCGGGTGTGCAAGGACATTATGATGAAAACGGAAAATTTATATTGGAAAATGAAAATCTTGGTGACGAAGGAACAGTGATCATTCCTTATGCATTGAGTTATCCTTGGGATATTGGGGAAACCAATATGTTTGATGCCGATTATATTAAATTAAGGGAAATATCATTAAGTTATAAGTTGCCCAATAAAATTGCCCAGAAAATGAGAATGAGAGATGTAAATCTTTCTATTTATAGTCGAAACATTATGCTCTGGACAAAAGATTCTAGTTTGAGAGTAGACCCTGAAAGAGCTTACCAGGCAGGTAGTGGTGGTTTTTTGCAAGGTGTTGAACGATATAATGTAGAACCTTGGGTTGTTCCGATTGGTTTTAAATTAGACCTTATTTTTTAACAATAAAATTAAAAATCATGATAAAAATCAATAATTTTCATTTGTTAATTTTGACCATTTTATTTACACTGTTTAATTCATGTAAAGACCTAGATGAATTAAATATCAATCCAAATGCTCCTGATCCTCAGGTTGCGGATCTTAATCTGTTGATGCCAACCATCATTACTGGTATCGGTCAAACTGTTGTGGGGCTGGGTTTTGGCGATATTGCGGGGGTCATGCAGCATACCCAAAAAGACGGTTGGTCTAGTAACCACAATAATTATGACTGGGATAATCAGAGTCACGATTGGTCTAATTACTATGGTATTTTAAGAAATATTGATGAATTTTACAACAAAGCCATTGAAGGTGAATACGAATTTCATAAAGGGGTAGGGTTGGTAATGAAGGCTTATACCTTTGGACTTATAACAGACTTGTGGGGAGATGCTCCACACAATGATGCTTTGAAAGCTGAGAAAGGGCCTGAATTCTTTAAACCTGCTTATGATTATCAAAGAGATATTTATCTGTCTATCTTGAATGATTTGGAAAATGCAAATACTTTTTTGTCGAAACCAAGTAGTGCTTATACAAATATTTCTTCAACTCAGGATATCTTGTATCAGGGTAATGTGGCAAAATGGAGGAAGCTTGCTAATTCACTTGCCCTTCGGTATTACATGAGGTTATCTGAAAAAGAGAGAGAAATCGCCAAGCAAGGAATTGCCAAAATCGCATCTGATGTGAACAAGTATCCATTAATAACACAAGCTTCAGATGATGCTAAAGTAGGTTATATTGGTTCTTCTCCTTCCGATTCATGGCCAAGTACTATGGAATTCAATCCAGATCCGCGTGGTGCCTATATGCGGGTAAAAATGTGCGCTACCTTAGTGAAAATTCTTCAAGAGTTAAATGATCCACGATTAGGTGTTTGGGCCAATAAGATTGAGATTCCACTGGTTTTGGTTAGCGGAGAGAAAATCGACAGAATTGTGAATGGACGCAGAGAAATTTCACAAGATGTAGTAGATGAATTTGAAAAAGCTTTTAATGTTAAAATTGATTTCGATCCTCAATATGTGGGGCTTCCCCCATCACTATTTGCTCCTCAAGCTTATAATTTGAATCCAACTAAGGAACAAGGAGGATATAATCCGCATTGTTCTCACCTAAATGAGATGTATAAAAAAAGTAGCGGTCCATTGCTACAAATGCGGTTGATGTCTGCTGCCGAAGTACACTTTATTTTAGCCGAAGCTGCTTTATATGAATGGATACCCGGTAATCCCGAAGAACATTATGCAGAGGGAATTTGTCAATCGTTTAATGCTTGGGGCGTTACCAGTGAATTTGAAAATTATATTCATGGCGTACCTTATTTTGGTCTCGAGAGCATTATCCAACAAAAATGGATTGCTAGCTGGACTGCGGCAGCAGAATCGTGGTTCGACTGGCGTAGAACGGGGTTTCCTAAGTTAAAAACTGGAGAAGCTGCAGTAAGAGAAGCGTTGCCTCTGCGATTTTATTATCATTACGATAACGAAATTGCTAAAAATACAACTAATGCAAATGCTGCAATTGAAAGGTTGGAACCAACGCAATACAAAGGTAGTGATGTGAGCAATAACAGTGCATGGTCGAAAATGTGGGTTTTGCAAGGAACGGGAAAACCTTATTAAATAATTATTTTTTACTTCATTTTTAGCGTATCTAGTACATTATCTAAGTAATTTATTTGAATCAATTATTAAAATTTTTGAATCTATAATATATTTAGTTCGATTAAAAATAAAATACATGAGAGTTGATTTTATATTAAAAAATACTCTTTATACTTTACTGTTTGTAATACTTGTCATATCTGGCTGCCATCCGATAAAAGAATCTGTTTCTTCGGATGTTAGACTAATTTCTGAAAACTGGAAAATGCAGTCGTCTGGAAAAATATTTATAGAAGATGAGTCGTTGATTTCCCAAAACGATTTTATCGATGATGGATGGTTTAATGCAGTTGTACCGGGTACTATACTTGGGAGTATGGCTACTTTCAGAATTATTGAAGATCCATATTTTGGGATTAATATGCAAAGTGTGAGTGAGGAGCAGTTTAAAAAGCCCTGGTGGTATCGTACTATTTTTCGTCTAAATGAAAGCGATTTAGAAAAAAATGTTTCTTTGCGGTTCAATGGGATTAATTACCGTGCTGATTTATGGGTAAATGGTCAAAAAGTGGCGGGAAAAGATGAATTTGCCGGGGCTTACCGGATGTTTACATTCAATATTAGCAATTTTGTAAAAGAGGGTGAAAATACTTTAGCGTTGAAAGTGTGGCAACCAGCAAATGGAGAGTATTCCATTGGGTTTGTGGATTGGAATCCGGCGCCTCCTGACCGTAATATGGGTATTTTTAGAGAGGTTTTCTTGGAAATTAATGAAGGTATAAAAATCCGCAGTCCGTTTGTGTGGTCGAAAGTGAATACAGAAACACTGAAGGATGCCGAGCTTTTTATCCAAGCTGAGGTGGAAAACAATACCGACAAGATGGTTGAGGGAATTCTACGTGCTGATTTTGGATTAGGTAAAATTGAGAAGAAAGTAAAAATTGAAAAAGGAGAAACGTTATCATGCCGATTTACACCGGATGAATTTGCCCAACTTTCGGTAACAAACGTAAAATTATGGTGGCCTAATGGAATGGGAGAACACAAATTGTATCCATTGAAAATGGAATTTATAGCAGATAGAAAAATCTTGGACAGAGTTGAAAGCCAGTATGGAATCCGCGAAATCGATAGCTATCTTGATGAAAATGAAAATCGTGTGTTCACGATAAATGGTAAGTTCGTATTGATAAAAGGTGGTGGTTGGGTAGACGATTTACTTCTGCAGGATACCCGTGAAAGCATAGAAGCCCAGATAGAATACATCTGTCATATGAATCTTAATGCTATTCGTTGCGAAGGTTTTTGGGGGAAAGATCAAACGCTTTATGACCTTTGTGATGAATACGGTATTTTAGTTATGATTGGTTGGAGTTGTCACTGGGAATGGGAAGAATATTTGCTGAAGCCAACTCATGAAAAATACGGCGGTGCAGTTTCTGAAGAAGATATCAATCTGTTGGCTGACTACTGGGAAGATCAGATGCTGTGGTTGCGCCATCATCCTGGAATTTTTGTATGGATGTTGGGTAGCGATAAACTGCCTGCACCTGAGCTTGAAAGAAAATACATCGAACTGTTTTACAAATATGATTCATCGCGGCCATACGTTACTTCGGCCGGGGGTGCAGGCACTGAAAACAATCAGATTGTAACTGAAGTGCCGTTGATAAGTGACATTAGTGGACCTACAGGAATGAAAATGCTTGGACCTTATGCTTTTACACCACCGGTTTACTGGTTTACTGACACATTGTTGGGGGGTGCATATGGTTTTAATACTGAAAGTTGTCCGGGTCCGAATATTATGCCCTTAGCTTCGCTTAAAAAAATGTTACCTGAAGAAAGTTTATGGCCTATTGATACCACTTATTGGGAATATCACACAGGCAGGAACGTTTTTAAGACCATCGGTCGTTTCAGAAAAGCATTAGATGAACGATACGGAGAATCGAACAGTGTGCATGAATTTGCATTTAAAAGCCAGGTGAGTAATTATGAACTGATGCGACCTATGTTCGAAGCATTTATAGCTCATAAACCCAAAAGCACCGGTTTAATTCAATGGAAGCTTAATTCGGCATGGCCAGAATTGTATTGGCAATTGTACGACACCTATCTTCAACCTAACGGTTCGTTTTATGCTGTGCGAAAAGCCTGTAACCCCATTCATGCGATTTATCGTTATGGTTTGGAAGATATTTACCTTGCTAATGAAAGTTTACAGAATGCCGAAAATCTAATCGTAAAAATCGAAGTTTTCGATATTTATTCCAAAGAGATTTTTTCCGATTCATGGACAGGTGATGTTGCTGCAAATACATCAAAGTTTATTTATAAAATGCCGGAGATCAAAAATTTAACATCTGTTTGGTTTCTCAATCTACAAGTGTTCAATAAATATAACAATGAGATAGACAACAATATTTACTGGTTATCGTTAAAGCCGGATGTGCTGGATTACGATGCCGCCAAAAAATTGGAATGGCCGTTTTATACTCCGACTAAAGAATACGCTGATTTCACTGCTCTGGATCAACTTCCAATAGTGGATCTGCTGCACGATTACAATTTCGGAGTACAGGATGAAAAAGGAATAATTACACTTAATGTAAAAAATCCAACGAGTACCATAGCGTTTTTTCTCTTTTTTGATTTGGTTAACTCGGTCACTGGAAAACCGGTGTTGCCAATTTTATGGAGCGATAATTACGTTACTTTGTTGCCGGGAGACGATCGGACGTATTCAGCTACTTTCAAAATGGAAGATGTCAAAGAGGGAAAACCTTTACTTAAAGTAGAGGGATGGAATGTAAAACAAATTGTATTATATTAAGAAGAGTTTTTTAAATGATGAAAAAAGGGAGAAGAAAATATGCGGTCGGAATCGACTTGGGAGGGACCTTTGTAAAATATGCATTGGTTTCAGATTTAGGTGAAATTCTGTTTGATGGGATATTGCCTGTGGGCAGAAAATCAGAGCGCGAAGATATACTGAAAACTATAAAATTTTCAATACAAAAAACAATGGAAGAGGCCGCTGAAAAGTCATTAAAATTGAGTGGCATTGGCATTGGTTCTCCAGGGATTGTTTGTAATGGTGTGGTTTTGGGGGGTGCTGATAATCTCGATCGCTGGAGTAATATTAATTTAGCAGAGATATATTCGAAAATTTTCGGCTTGCCTGTATTTGTCGATAATGATGCTAATGTAATGGGATTGGGTGAATTAGCTTTTGGAGCGGCAAAAGATTGCACCGATGTTGTTTTTATCACAGTTGGAACAGGTATAGGCGGAGCTATCGTGGTGAATGGACAATTGTATGGGGGTTATAAAAATCGAGGCGCTGAATTGGGTCATGTTACCATTAATCATAATGGGGAACATTGTAATTGTGGTGGGCGTGGTTGTTTGGAGGTTTATGCATCTACTGCTGCGCTTATTCAGCAGTATGTAAAAAAAACCGGAAATAATGCAGAAGAAATAGACGGATATTACATCATAAAAAAGTATAAAGAAAAGGAATTCGAAGCTGTGGAATGTTTGCAAAAACATACTGATTATTTAGGTCATGGCATTGCTGGTTTTATTAATATTTTTGCTCCCCAGAAAGTAGTTATCGGAGGAGGCATTTCCCAAGCAGGTCAATTTTATATTGACATGATAAAAGAAGCGGCTATGAGGTACGCCATGCCCGATTGCTCAACGAATACGGAAGTGGTAGCGGCAGTACTTGGCAATCATGCCGGTTGTTTAGGTGCTGCTTCTTTGGTCTTTAAAAATCAAATGGTAATGTGAATCTGTCTATGAATTTTATATTTTGTTATGGCTGTGTCTTATAAATGTATTTTTTGTTTAAAAAAAACTGATACAATAACATAGGATTAACATTGAAAATAATATTAATTTAACTGACAATATTTTGTAGTTTATTTAGCAAATGGAAAAATAAAAATGAGAAATATCGAATTATTTTTTACAATATTTTTTTCGATTTTTTGGGGAAGATTATTAGATGCACAAGAAATTGCGCCGTCTTCTATTCCTGATAGGATTATTTTGAATCTTACTGAAAATTCTTCTATTTCTATGGCTGTGACATGGCGTACTGATACAACGGTTTCCGAAGGATTGTGTGAAGTACAGCTTGCGCCAGAAGGGCCAATTGATATAAAAAAATCAAAAATTTTTAAAGCTAAAACAACAAAAGTTCATTATGAATATAGTGAAGAACCAAAAATCGTATCCAATCATCACTCATGTTTGTTAACAGAACTGGAATCGGGAAAACAATATATTTACCGAGTCGGTTCACAAAGCAATTGGAGTGAATGGCTCCAATTTAAGACACCTTCTGATCAAAATTCCTGCTTTTCATTTATTTATTTTGGCGACCCTCAGAGCAATTTAAAATCTCAATGGTCTCGAGTTATTCGTGGTGCTTTTCAACATGATTCTAATTGTGGGTTTATGTTATATGCAGGCGATTTAATTAATCGTGCAGGAAGGGATTCAGAGTGGTACGAGTGGTTTTTGGCCGGTTCGTTCATTTACGGGATGATTCCGCAGGTTATGACGCCAGGAAATCATGACTACAATGGGCTTACTCTTGATCCACACTGGAATGCACAGTTTACACTTCCCACTAACGGACCTAAAGGTTTAGAAGGAACTTGTTTTTTTATTGATTACAATAATCTTCGACTTATTTCTATTGATTCAGCTGCAGATTCGGAATTAAAAAACGAAAATGGTTATATGATGACTGCACAAAAAAGTTGGCTTGATTCGGTGCTTCAAACAAACACGAAGAAATGGGTAATTATTACCACTCATCTACCTTTTTATTCATCTAAAGAGAATAGAGATAATAAGTTTCTCAGGAAACATTTTCAACCTATTCTTGAAAAACATAAAGTTGATTTGGTGCTTTCGGGGCATGATCATGCTTACGCTAGAGGCAGAGCTACTGATAATCCGAGCAACAACCATAAAGTGATGTATGTAGTTTCTGTCAGTGGTCCCAAAATGTATAAAGCAGATAATAAAGACTGGATGGAACACTTTGGTTCATTCAAGCAATTGTATCAGGTGATTACTATTAATAATAATGAACTAGTTTATGAATCGTTCACAACAGATGGACAACTTTTCGATACATTTATTTTAAAAAAATAAAAATGAAAAAATTGGGATCAATTTTTCTTTTCATCACTGTTTATTTATTGAATAGTAGTTTATCTATTTTGTTCGGACAACCCCAAAATCCTACCGACTATGTAAATCCATTTGTAGGTACAGATTTTTTTGGGCACACATTCCCTGGAGCTTCTTTGCCGAATGCTATGGTGCACGTAAGTCCCGATACAGGAACGGAAGGATGGACACACTGTGCCGGCTACATTTACTCGGCGAAATCAATTATGGGATTCAGTCATACACACTGGAGTGGTGTAGGAATGACAGATGGTGGTGATATCTTACTGATGCCGACAGTTGGGGACAAGCTTCAAATTATGCCGGGCCCTGACGAAAATCCAGACGAAGGTTATCGTTCGCGGTTCAATCATTCCAGCGAAACAGCATATCCCGGTTATTATTCTGTATTTCTTGAAGATTATGCTATTAATGTTGAATTAACTACAACTTCGAGAGTAGCTTTTCATCGTTATACTTTTCCAAAAGCTGATAATGCGAAAATAATAATAGATATGGGTCATCAGATCGGGAAAAAAGATGAAAATGCTCAAGCCGAAATCCGAATTATTGATAATCGACGTATAGAAGGTGAAAAAAAGAAAGGACCCGGGAAAATTTATTTTGTGGCCGAATTCAGTAAACCTTTTTTATATTACGGCACATTTGATGCAGATTATGCGACACCTGAATCAGGTACAGGTATTTTTGCTTATAAAAATGCGGAAGCAGGGAGAAATATTGGTGCCTTTGTTACTTTTAAAACAGCTGAAAAAGAACAGGTTTTGATTAAAGTTGCTGTTTCATATACTGGAATTGAAGGGGCACATAAAAATATGGAAGCCGAACTGTCCCACTGGGATTTTGAGAGGGTTAAAAAAGATGCTCTTAATATTTGGAATAAAGAATTATCGTGCATAAAAATTGAAGGTGCAACAAAGGATCAAAAAGAAATTTTTTATACTGCTCTTTACCATTCGCTCATGGCTCAATATATTTCGCAGGATGTGGATGGAAAATATTTCGGAGCCGATGGGAAAATCCACCAAGCCGAGGATTTTAATTTCTATGGTTCTTTTTCATGTTGGGATACCTACCGTACCCAACATCCCTTACTTACACTTATCGCTCCTGAGCATGTGAATGATTATATCAAATCCATCATAGCAAAAACAAAAGAATACGGTTGGCTTCCCGGGCAACATTTTCAGAACGTGTTTGGCGAGGGAATGGTGGGTGACCATTTGGTTCCTATTGTGGTAGATGCCTATCGGAAAGGATTTCGGGAATATGAAGCCGAATTTATTTATGAAGCTATGCGGATAAAAGCGTTGGAGTTTCCTAAACCGCCAGTTTCGCTTAATGCAGTGCGGTCGGGATTGGAATATCTTCATACGCTGGGTTATATTCCTGCCGACAGAGTGACAGAATCGGTTTCGAAAACCCTGGAATTTGCTTATGACGACTGGTGTATTGCCCAAATGGCAAAAGAGCTGGGGAAAGAGGAAGATTATAAGCTGTTTATGCAAAGGGCAGGGAATTATAAAAATGTGTGGGATAAGGAGACCCAATTTATGCGTCCCCGCTTGCTTGACGGTTCATGGTTAGAGGCACTGAACGGACGGGAACAAAAAATAGCAAAGTACAGAGATCACTCTTACTACCAATATTTTGATCCTCTACTTGTAGGTCGTCGTCCCTTTCGTCATTATACCGAATCTAATGCTTGGCAATATATTTGGTCGGTACAGCATGATGTACCCGGCTTAATGAGCCTCTTTGGTAAAGTAGAGAATTTTACGGGAAAGTTGGATACCTTTTTTGAAATGAGCCCTTTGATTACACCGCCAAAATATGTAGGAGTGGTTGGAACTATCGGACAATATGTGCATGGCAACCAGCCTTCACATCATGTTGCTTATTTGTACAACTATGCCGGGCAACCCTGGAAAACGCAATTCCGAATAAGACAAATTATGGAACAACTTTACAAGCCTGGATCGGGTGGACTTTGTGGAAATGAGGATATGGGATCACTTTCGTCATGGTATGTGTTTAGTGCTATGGGAATTTATCCGGTAACACCTGGAACCCCAATTTATACTATTGGTAGTCCACTCTTCGAAAAGCTTACTTTAAAAACAGAAAAAAATACTACATTTACAATAATTGCTCGAAACAATTCGGCCGAAAATGTTTATATTCAGCAAGCGATGTTTAATGGTCGGACTTTAAATGTTCCTTGGATTTCACATGAAGAAATTATAAATGGTGGGGTATTGGAGTTTGAAATGGGTGCGGAGCCCAATAAAAAATGGGGAATAGAAGCACAAGCTTCTTTCTTTCCTGCGGATAATAAAAAGTGAAACAATTTCTTTACATATAAATTATTTTTTAAAATTATAAATGATGAATTATGAATAAAATTTTCAAGCTGTTTCCAATATGGTTTTTTTCTTTTTTGCAAATCTCTCTGTTTATAGAATGTTTTTCTCTATTACCTTTGATTTCGAGAGCCCAGTCAATGTCTAATGTACGTAAAACAGGCGCTTCATTATTCCAATCCGAATTTATTTTCCCTCTACAGGGTATGCATGTCCACAGCAGTTCGGTGGTGGAATTACCCAATGGAGATTTGTTGTGCTGTTGGTTTGAAGGTTCAGGAGAACGTACTGCCAATGATGTCCAGATAAAAGGAGCACGGTTGCAAAAGGGACAAAGTCGTTGGAGTGAGCCTTTTGTTATGGCTGATACGCCTCGGAATCCCGATTGTAACCCTGTCCTTTTTCTGGACTCAAAAAATCGTCTGCATCTGACATGGGTTGTGGTTGTTGCTAATCGGTGGCAAACTTCCTTGCTAAAAACGCGTATATCATCAGATTATTTGAATGACGGACCACCTAAATGGGATTGGCAGGATGTAATTCTTTTAAAGCCGGGAAATGAGTTTGTCGAAACGTTGGAAAAAGGGTTCAAAGAATTGGATCCAGCATGTTCGATATGGTCGGAATACGCAGTACAATACGAAAGGATGATTGTAGAAGCTGCTAAAGATCCGGAGAAGCGGGAGGTAGGTTGGATGGGACGCATTCAGCCGCTTATCTTGGAAAAGGGCAGAATATTGCTGCCGCTTTATTCTGACGGATATAACGTGTCTTTGGTTGCTATTTCTAACGATAACGGAGATACCTGGACACCAAGTCTTCCTATTGTTGGACGAGGAAATATTCAGCCTGCTCTCTTGCAAAAGCAAGACGGAACCATTGTGGCTTATATGCGAAACAATGGTGATAAGCCTGAACGAATTATTTTTAGTAGTTCTGATGATAATGGTTATACATGGAGTATATCCAAAAAAACAAATATTCCAAACCCGGGTTCCAGTGTAGAGGTCATTTCTTTGAATGACGGCCATTGGTTGATGGTTTATAATGACTTGGAAGAGGGAAGGAATCGATTGGCTGTTTCGCTTTCGGATGACGAAGGAGCTAGTTGGAAATGGATGCGTTATCTGGAATACGAACCAAAAGGGAAAGGGAGTTTTTCTTATCCAACTGCGATTCAAACGAGGGATGGGCAGGTACATATTACCTATTCTTGCCATGTTCCCAATGGAAAATCCATTAAGCATGTTTCTTTTTTGCCTTCGTGGGTAAAAGAACCTGACTTAGGTAATACTAACGCTGAAAAATTGGGATTCCCAAAAGGTAAGAAAGTGTTGCTAATGCATATGGATGACTTGGGAATGTGTGAGGAAGCAAACGATGCAGGGAAATATTACATTGAAAACAACTATATTCTTTCGGGATCGGTGATGATGCCGTGCGAGTACGCAGAACCATTTGTACAGTGGGCAAAAAATGTTCCTAAAGCCGATGTAGGGGTACACCTTACTCTTACCAGCGAATGGAAAACTTGGCGGTGGAGGCCACTTGTTGACCCCGAAAAGGTTCCGGGTTTAATTGATTCTGAGGGTAAAATGTGGCGTAGTGTCAAAGATGTGGTGATGAATGCTACTCCAAAGGAGGTAGAAATGGAAGTGAGAGCACAAATTGATAAAATGCTGGCATTGGGATATACTCCAACACATATTGATACTCATATGGGAACTTTATATGGTTCACAGGAGTTTTTGAGGGCTTTTTTAAAGATTGCTGAAGAGTATAAAATTCCGGCTAATGCAATAGATATCTCTAATCCGAAAGTGCTTGCTTTTGCAAGTGCAGAGGGTTATCCTATAAACAATGAAGTAATTAACATGTTGAATAATTATAAACTTCCAAAACTTGATAATTTTGCCAGTGTACCAAAAGGCAATTCCTACGAAGAAAAAAAAGCTAACTTTTTTAAGCTTGTTAATACTTTAGATCCCGGTATTACGGAAATCATTTTTCACCCTTCTTTTGAAAGTGAAAATCTGAAAACTATTACCGGTTCATGGCAACAGCGGGTTTGGGAAGCGAAAATGTTTGCTGATCCGGAAGTCATTCGTTTTTTTAAGGAAAATGATATCATTCTCACTACTTGGCGTGAAGTAATGGAGCGTTTTGAAAGAAAATAATCGAGATGAAAAAGATTTTCAAAATTTTGGGGACATTCATCATTTTAATTCTCATCAGTGTTTCGTTTTGGTGTTTCTCAAATATCAAAGATAGGCATTCGGGATATACTGTCGATTTGAAAATTTTCAACAACATTCCTTCAGAATTAAAAGCTGGATTTGCTGCTATGCCTATCACACCTGAAGTTCTTGATCGGTGGGCGGATAAAAACGGAGATGCTAAATATAGGCCAAAAGATGGCGATTATTTTATTGATGATAATGGCAACAGAATGTTTGATCCGATTTGGATGGCGGGTTTTAGTAACAGCAAGCCTGCCAATGGTGTGCACGACGATATTTGGGCACGTACGATGATTCTTGATGACAACAAAACCCGTTTGGCACTCGTTATTCTCGATGTTATCGGTTTTATGCATGATGATGTGGTGGATGTACGAAAAATGTTACCGAAGGAATGGGGATTAACCTATACCATTATTGCCTCCACCCATACACATGCAGGCCCTGATTTAATGGGACTTTGGGGCGAAACACCTTTCAAAAGTGGCATAAATATTAAATACAAACAGTTTGTAAAAGAGCAAGTAGTGAAATCAGTGGAAGCTGCTGTAAGAAATCTTCGACCTGTCCGTTTGGAAATTTCACAGGATTTGACGGGAGCTATTTGTCAGGTTAAGGATACCCGTCAACCTGAGGTTTTCGACGCCGGATTGCGTTTTATTAAAGTAATTGATAAAGAAGATAATAAAACGTTGGGAAGCCTGTTGGCTTGGGGTAACCATCCCGAAACACTGTGGAGTGAGAATTTACTTATTTCGTCCGATTTCCCTCATTTTTTTAGAGAAGGAGTTGAGAAGGGTATTTTTTTAGGAGACAGCTTGATAAAGTCAGGCATTGGCGGAGTTTCCATTTACATGAACGGAGCGGTAGGTGGATTGATGTGCACTCATCCTAGTCATCCTATAACAGATCTGTTTACGGGGGAAGATATAAGAGAACCGACATTTAAGAAAGCGGCTGCACAGGGAAATCAGCTTTCGTTATTAGCGTTGGAGGCCATGGAGAATCCATCTGAAGTCATCGAAACTGCCGGAATCTCACTGGTTGTTCGTACGTTGAAACTCCCTATAAAAAATTCGTTGTTTAAATTGGCCAGTGTATTGGGTGTTCTTGACCGAGGTATGGCCGGTTGGATGAAGATACGTACTGAACTGGCTGTTTTTAGAATTGGACCTGTTTCATTTGTGACGGTTCCCGGTGAGATTTATCCCGAAATTATAAATGGTGGAATCGAAGCTCCTAAAGGCCGAGATTTTGAGATTGATCCTGTGGAAGTTCCACCTATTCGTGATATGATGCCTGGGAAATACAAGTTTATTATCGGACTAGCAAATGATGAAATAGGGTACATTATTCCCAAAAGTCAGTGGGATACGAAATCGCCTTTTGCTTACGGAAACGAGAAACCACCGTATGGCGAGGAAAATTCGTTAGGACCGGAAACAGGACCTATATTACATCGAAATTTACTGGAAATGCTTGCGGAGTTAGGAGAGTAGATGAAATTCGATCATCATGATTGAGAATAAGGATATGAAAGTTTGGACAATTCAAATATATTCATTTTAAACATGAAAAATAATATTTTAAAACTAATTGGAAAGGGTTTACTGCTGATTTTTATACTTTTTTGCTTGCTAATGGTCACACCCCGAACCATAGGATTTTTGTTCCCCGAAAAACCGCCGATAGGTTATCATTTTGAAAAACTGAATTATTTGGCTGTAGGTGTGGGTTTGGAAAAAGTGGTTGATTTAAAACCCAAAATTCCTGAAACCATTGAGGAGATCAAGAATGTGGAATATAAAAACGTAAACGGTAAATCGTTACAAATGGATTTTTATCGCCCAAAGGATGCAGTTGAACCTTTGCCTTTGCTGTTATTTATTCATGGTGGAAGTTATAAAAGTGGCAAACGTTCCGATTATTTGGTTTATTTGGTTAGTTTTGCGGAAAAAGGATATATGACTGCAACCGTGTCTTATAGATTGTTGCGCGACGGTATTTATCCGGCTGCAATAGAAGACGTTACCGATGCATTAGCATGGCTTTTCGAAAACGGCGAAAATTACGGTTATAATCCCGATCGTGTTGCAATAATAGGAGGATCGGCGGGTGCGCATTTGGCTATGTTGGCAGGTTATGGGTGGGGAAAGTCAATTCGGATAAAGGATAATAATTATTTTTCCGAGAATGAACACCGTATAAAAACCGTAGTAGATATTTATGGGCCGGTAGATATAACTACCTTCTATGCTAGAAATCAACAGTTGGTAGCAAGTTGTATAGGGTACTCATTCGAAGATAAACCTGAACTATACTATGAAGCTTCGCCTATAAATTACGTGAAAAGTTCCAGTCCTCCTACATTAATTTTTCATGGAACATCCGACAATGTAATTCCTATTAGTCAGTCGGATACGTTAAAGGCCAGGCTAGATGCCTTAGGGGTTCCATGTGAATATTATAGACTTCCATTATGGCCTCATGCTATGGACATTTTCGAACGGGTGAATATTTTTTTGCAAAAGAAAATGGATGAGTTTTTTAAAAAATATCTATAAATTTCACTTTTGATTTGTATAATAATTGCTTTACCAATAAAAACAAAAAATAATGAAAAAATCTTTTTATTTTAGTGCAGTAATAGCTGCATTTTTCTTCATAATTTCCTCGGCTTTTGCTCAAGAAAACCCTAAAAATGTAATTATTATGATTGGTGATGGAATGGGATTGCCTCAACTTTACACTGGCATGGTCGCCAATAATAATTATTTAGCTTTAGAACGTTGTACTTATGTCGGATTTTCAAAAACCTATTCGGCAAATCACTTCACTACCGACTCTAGTGCAGGAGGAACAGCCATCGCTTGTGGAATAAAAACAAAAAATGGGATGATTGGCATGAGCCCGGATTCGATTAAAGCGGAATCGATACTTGAGATTTTGGAACGAAATCAATTTTCAACCGGTATTGTAGTAGCTTGTGATGTAACTCATGCTACCCCTGCTTCTTTTATTGCACATCAAATCAATCGAAATATGACTGAAGAAATAGCTGCTGATTATTTAAAAACTGACATAGACGTTTTCATTGGGGGGGGACGAATATGTTTTGAAAAACGTAAAGATGGACGAAATCTTTTAAAAGAATTAAAAAATAAAAATTATCAGATAGCTTATACGTTGGATGAGGTAAAAAAGATTAAATCCGGTAAGTTGGCGGGATTATTATATGATCAACACCCCCCTTTAATGCCGGAGAGGGGAAACATGCTTGCAGATGCAACGATGGCGGCTATTAATATTTTAGACAATAACCCAAAAGGATTCTTTCTAATGGTTGAAGGTTCACAAATTGATTGGGCTGCTCATGCTAATAATACTGAGCAAGTTATAAAAGAAATGCTCGATTTTGATCAAACCATTGACCATGTTTTGGATTACGCACAAAAAGAAGGTAATACATTAGTAATTATAACTGCTGATCATGAAACAGGAGGAATGGCATTGCTGGATGGTGAATTTGGTTCAGATTCTTTAAAAGTAGAATTCGGTACTACAAATCATACCGGGGTTCCCGTTCCTGTTTTTGCTTTTGGTCCAGGGGCAGAATATTTTACAGGGTTTATGGAAAATACAATATTCAAATCAAAAATAGAGAAATTGTTAAACCTACCATAATATTATAACCAAATGTAATAAATAACATATGTTTGGTTTGTCTTCATACTAAATGTTTTTCTTGCATTATTAAAGATATGAAATTCCATAAAATTGTTTTTACTTTTAATTTACATTACATTATTAAGCTAATAATATGAAGAAAATACCACGATTTTACAGATTAGTTCTATTCATATTGTTTCTGGGATTGACGAATTTTAGAATATTAAATGCACAAGGCTCGAATTCATATTGGATAGATAAACCTTTTATTCAAGATTACAGCATTAAATATTATTTCGATCAAACAGAGGCTTCATTAAAGAGGGTGGCTGCGGATCGCAACGGAAAAATTCAAGTGTTATCGTCAATTGGATTGTTACACCCACATGACGGCATGTTCTTATATCCCGGGACACTTGAACCCGACAAGACCTATCGTCCTATGTCAGACAAAAATATTGCAGATCTCATGGTATATAAAGAACAATTGGTTTACCTCGACGATAAAGCTGTATTGAGCAATGCTTGGGCAGGAAAACTCTTTTCAAAACACGGGATGTCTAAAGCAAAATTGTTTGCAGGAGGAGAAGAATTCACTTTCTTAATTGCTGAAGATAAAGAGTTGAAATTGTTAAAAGAATCGGAACAGCTATGGAAAGGGAGGACTTCGGAATCAGTTATCGAACTGAAATTTTCTCTGTCCACGGGAAAATTTTGGATCTTGACATCCAAATCGCTTCATGTTTTTTCGCCTGATAAAAAAGAATTAAAAACTATCATTAAAGGTGACGATTTCACATCTTTTGATATTGTTGCCTTTGGCACGAAAATCATCATCGGGACATCAAATGGTTATATTGAAATTGATAATCTTAAACAAGAACAAATCGGTGAAATTTGCACGAAACTACCTGTTACTCAAATTACTGTTGTAAAAGAGATAAATGGCAACATTTGGTTTGGTTCGCCCAAAGGCGCTTATATGTTGCGTAACGATGGTAAATTTAACTATTATTACGGAGAGCGCTGGCTCCCCAATAACTATGTGATTGACATCGCTGAAGGACCGGATAATTCGGTTTTGATTCTCACAGAAAAAGGATTGAGCCAACTTTGTTTTAAGGAAATAACATTATATGAAAAGGCTTTATATTTTGAAGATCAGGTTCGCAGCCGTCACATTCGTTATGGGTTTAATGCCACATTAAACGGGTTGAAAAACGGAAATCTTTCAACAGGTTATCTTGCTGATTCAGATAATGATGGATTATGGACGTCCATGTATCTGGGCAGTCAGGTATTTCGATATGCAGTAAATAAGTCGGAAGAAGCTTTACAAAATTGTATTGAATCACTCGATGCAATGGAGCGTCTTTATACCATCAATTCGGTATCGGGATTTCCTGCACGCTCGTTTGAACGTAGTGGTTATATAGATGTTCTTTCAGATCCCGAACGTTGGCAACATTCTTTTGATCCGGAATGGGTTTGGAAAGCTACTACCAGTAGTGATGAGGCAATTGGCCATGTATTTGTATTTGGTGTTATAGCTGAATTAATGGATGTAGAACCGGTTCGGAACAAAGCAGTAAGATTGCTCGACGAACTAATGCAACATATTGTGGATAATGATTTTTATCTAATTGATTATGATGGCAAACCAACTACTTGGGGAAGATGGAATCCCGATTATGTAAATGGACTCCCCACTTGTGTGGGTGATCGTAAATTATATAGTTCCAATATTGTGTCTATGCTACAAACAGCATATCATTTTACCCGGAAAGAAACTTACAAAGAAAAGGCTTTTAAATTGATGTATGAACATGGCTATCTTGAAAATTTGATGCGCCCCATGGGAGAAATTGGAAAGGCTCCGGAAAATTCTGATGAATGGGCCAGGATGTTGTCAGAATCTTGGAACCATTCAGATGATGAAATGTATTTTCTCGGCTATTGGGGTCTTTATCGGTATGCCTTTAATGACACCTTAAAAAGTATGTATAGAAATGCAATTATCGATCATTGGCAGTATGAACGTCCTGAGAAAGATGGATTATGGAACTTGTTTACTGGTATGGTAAGTAACGAATTTGATCTCGAAGAAGCTATATGGTATTTACAGGAACACCCACTTGATCTCATTCAGTGGAATATTGAAAATAGTCACCGAAAAGATATTGAATTTTTAGAGCCCAACTTTAGAAATCAAACCATTGTTGAAGCTTTGCCACCAGATGAACGTCCGGTGCAACGGCATAACACCAATATGTTTCGGCTCGATCGGGAGGGAGATAATGGAAATTCGGAATTGAGTGCCGGAGATATTTGGCTTCTGCCATACTGGCTGGGACGTTTTCTGGGTATAATTAGGGAATAATTCGGTATTCAAAAAATAATTACTTATGAAAACAGTCGTTATGCGTTCAATTTTTTATAAAGGAAATATTAAAAATAGTAGTATATTTATAATGATTTTATTGGCATTTTATGGTTGTGGAAGGAGTTCTCTTGAAAAACTAGAATTTGAGGTTTTTTCGGTAGGTTTTATTTTTGAGAAAGCGCCGTTTCCTGAATGTCATGCTTCTACTATTGTGGAAACAGAAGATGGTTTTTTAGCCGCATGGTTTGGAGGCACTCGTGAAGGAGATAAAGATGTTTGCATTTACGCTTCAGCAAAAGAAGATGAAGAAAGATGGGGTATTCCTGTAAAGGTTGCTGATGGTATTGTAAACGATACGCTACAATATCCTTGCTGGAATCCGGTTCTTTATAAAAGAGATAATGGTGATATTATCTTGTATTATAAAATTGGTCCAAATCCACGAGAGTGGTGGGGTATGTATAAAATTTCCATTGATGATGGCAAAAGCTGGTCAGAACCGATTAAGATACCTGATAATATGTTGGGTCCGATAAAAAATAAGCCGGTGCGATTATCGGATGGAACAATGATGTATCCTACTAGCATTGAAACAATGGAAATGTGGAACATTTATGTGGAAACTTCTGATCAGGATTTAAAAAACTGGAGAAAAATAGCGATCGATAACAACAATTTCAATGCCATCCAACCCACAATTCTATTACACAAAAACAATCGGATACAGATGCTGTGTCGAAGTAAAGAGAAAAAGATTCTGGAAACGTGGTCGAAAGATATGGGAGAAACGTGGACATCCGTTACAGCGACATCCCTTCCTAATAATAATTCGGGAATAGATGCAGTAACATGCTCAAACGGTTTGCATTTGTTAGTGTATAATCCCATTACAAAAGGAAGGAACAAATTATCTCTTGCAGGATCGTATGATGGAAAAATATGGGAAGATTTGATGATTTTGGAGAATCAAACGGAGGGAGAATTCAGTTATCCTGCCATTATTCAAAGTAGAGATGGAACGATTCATATTACTTATACTTATAATAGGAATACGATAAAATATGTTCATTTAAAAATAAAATGATTATACGGTTTATGTTCAATAAATAATTTGTTAATTTAGTATTGATGAGTAAAAATATTCAGTTGCCTTTACGAGGTATTATCCCGCCACTTGTTACACCATTGCTTGATAATGACACCCTCGACAAAGAAGGTCTCGAGCGATTGATCGAACACACTCTTTCAGGTGGAGTGCACGGGATATTCATTTTAGGGACTACCGGTGAATTTGCAGGTTTAAGTTATCGGCTTCGCCGAGAGTTGATTACACATACCTGCAGGCAGGTTAATAGCCGCGTGCCGGTTTTGGTAGGTATAACGGATTCATCTTGTATTGAAAGTGTGAATCTTGCAAATTATGCTGCTGAGTGTGGGGCCGATGCCGTTGTTTTAGCACCTCCTTATTATTTTCCAATAACTCAGACAGAGTTTTTGGAATACCTTAAACGAATAATGATTCAAATTTCTTTGCCCCTGTTTTTGTACAATATCCCTTCCTATACGAAAATAATGTTGGCACCTGAAACTGTTAGATTAGCAGCGGAAATACCGACTATTGTCGGGATAAAAGACAGTTCTTCCGATCTTGTTTATTTGAAACAAGTGCAATATGCACTAAGAGATAAAAAAGATTTTACTTTTTTGGTTGGTCCTGAAGAATTTATGGCAGAGTTTGTTTTGACTGGCGGACATGGAGGTGTAAGCGGTGGAGCAAATATGTTTCCGAAATTATTTGTAAATCTATATGATGCAGCTGTAAACCGGGATTTAGATGAAATTGTCTTTCTTCAAAAAAAAGTTATGCAAATCAGTACTACTATATATAATGTTGGACAATATGGTTCAAGTTACTTGAAAGGATTAAAATGTGCTTTATCTATCATGGGCATTTGTGGCGATTTCATGGCCGAACCTTTTTACAGGTTTAATAAAGTAGAGCGAAAAAAAATTGAAGAAGCGCTTAATGCTATGGAAATTTAAATTAAACGTAAAAAAAATAAAATTCGATGAGTATAATTGATATTGCCATATTTGTTTTGTACTTAATTGGTATTGTTTTGTTTGGTAGTTCCTTTTATAAAAGAAACAAAACATCTTCAGAATTTACGTTAGGAAACAAAGCTTTGCCGACATGGGTGATAACCATGTCTATTTTTGCCACTTTTGTAAGTAGTATTAGTTATCTGGCTCTGCCGGGTCAGGCTTATCTTAGTAACTGGAATGCTTTTGTTTTCAGTTTATCATTGCCGATAGCCTCTATTATTGCTGTAAAATTTTTTGTTCCATTGTACCGATCTGTAAATAGCCCATCAGCTTATACTTATCTTGATAAACGTTTTGGTCCTTGGGCTAAAACATATGCATCTGTTATGTATTTGCTTACTCAGCTCATGCGAGCAGGCACTATTCTTTTTTTGCTTGCTTTGCCACTTTATGCCCTGCTTGGATGGGATATGGTTACCATTATTGTCATTACAGGTGTAAGTGTGATGATATATTCGCTTCTTGGAGGAATACAGGCTGTAGTGTGGACCGATGCTATCCAAGCTATTATTCTTATCGTTGGAGCAATCGTATGTGTTGTTGTACTTTTGTTTTCTATGCCTGAAGGTCCGGGACAAATTTTTCAAATTGCTTTGGAAGAAAATAAATTCAGTTTGGGGAGTTTTCATTTCGATTTAACTACTTCTACTTTTTGGGTAGTATTGATTTATGGTTTATTTATTAATCTTCAAAATTTTGGAATAGATCAAAACTATATTCAGCGTTATATGATTGCCAAATCGGATAAAGATGCAAAAAAGTCGGCTTTATGGGGAGGGTTAATCTATGTGCCTGTTTCGGCTATTTTTATGTTTATCGGAACAGCACTTTATAGCTATTATAAGGTACAACCTGGATTGTTGCCTCAGGGGGTAGATGGTGATAGTGTCTTTCCTTATTTTATTGTAAATCAATTACCTGTCGGTCTTACAGGATTATTGATAGCGTCTATTTTTGCTGCTGGAATGAGTACTGTTTCAACAAGTATTAATAGCTCCGCAACAGTTATACTGACTAATTTTTTCAAGTTGGATTCTAACAGTTCTAAAGCGTGTCGCAAATCAATGAATATATTATATGTTTCTTCTTTTATTTTCAGTATATTAAGTATTTTTATTGCCATAGCAATGATTAATGTAAAGAGTGCATTGGATGCATGGTGGAAACTGGCTTCCATATTTAGTGGAGGTATGTTAGGGTTATTTTTGTTAGGATATTTAGCTCCTAAAGTAAAAAATACTGCTGCAATCATAGGAGTTATTGTCGGAGTTATGGTTATTGGTTGGATGAGTCTTTCTCCCATACTTTTTACTGAAGGCAAATTGGCGAAATACGCGAGTCCTTTTCATGAATACTTGATTATTGTTTTTGGAACAATAACGATTTTTATAGTAGGGTTTTTCATAGGTTGCATTATAAATTTTCTCTACAAAAAATCCAAACAAAAATTATAAATGAATGAGAAAATTATCATTAATTATTTTTGTCATTGTTATGATAACAAATTGCAGTCATCATAAGACACCGGATCATATGAGTAAAAATGAAATACAAAACTGGCTCATGGAAGACAAATGCATGACCTAATGTATGAACAACCACAAAAAAGCACTTATCATCCATCCGATAAGTGCTTGATTTTTAGTTGTGGGCGTTGACGGATTCGAACCGCCGACCCTCTGCTTGTAAGGC
>ERZ795062.528-NODE-528-length-31585-cov-7.344307_pt1 | contig 31585 bp, 22 predicted proteins | sample MGYA00375146_ERZ795062 | MGnify/ENA primary metagenome ERZ795062 (study PRJEB30191, sample SAMN05720281) | activated sludge metagenome | isolation source: Anaerobic digester | place: USA | collected 2015-07-16 ...
AAAAACTGTTCTTTGCCTTTGATGCTCAGTCGTGTGCCCCGTTCGAAAGCGACTCCGTATTCGTGGGTAGGGTTGAGGTGGCCGAGTGCCTGAAGATATTTCTTGTCTTCTTCTTTGATGCCGGGATAGGTGAGAAAGTCGATGGCTACAGATGCGCCACGTACCTGCGAACGTCCGCCGATACCTGTGCTGGCTATGTAATGGGTTTCGGCGGTTAGTCCGTATTTGTCGAATACATCATTGCGCGCCTTTACCACATCCGCATAGTTGTTGTCTATATCATTCACATATATCCATGTGCGCACGCAGTTCCTTTCCAGAGTCATGCCTGTACCTTCTATCGATTTCAGATATTTGTCGAAGAGCAGTCGGGTCTGCATATAAGCGTCGATGCCTGTCGACTCTTCTTTTGTGAGACGGATGCTGTTGAAGATGAAAGTGGGCTCCTCATCGGATGTCTTCAGTAGCAAGGATATCTTGGAACCGTCAATGGGCGTTTGTTCCACGATGGTATATGGCGCCTTGGATATGATGTCGATGTATAGTTCCGATTCGATAAGGGTATCGTACTGGTTCTGGGCGTCGCTGAGGAATACTTTTACGTATTGCAGATGCCTGCCCGCAAGTTCTTCCATGTCGATGAATCCGCCGACCGACATATACAGATGTGCCAGTCGTTCGATGAATAATCCTTTCTTGTTGGCTGATATGATCTTATAATTGTCCATAGTATTTTTACAGACATTCGAGCATTCGTTTGATAACCACGGAAGCGGAAATCTCACGATTGGCAGCCTCAGGTATGACGAGCGACTGCTTACTCTCTATCACATCATCTGTAACGATGAGACCGCGACGTACAGGCAGACAGTGCATGAAGTAGGCATTGTCTGTCCAACTCATGTGTTCTGTGTCTATCGTCCATGTCATATCCTTGCTCAGTATCTTACCATAATCGGCTGGATTCTTCACACCCGGACAACTCCAGTTTTTCGCATATACGAAATCAGCACCTTCAAGGGCTTTCTTCTGGTCATATTCCACTTTGGCATCGCCGACAAATTGTGGGTCCAGTTCATAACCTTCCGGTTGGGTGATGACGAAATCTACATCTGCGGCATTCATCCACTGGGCGAACGAATTGGGTACAGCCTGAGGCAAGGCACGGCAGTGGGGTGCCCAACTGAGTACCACTTTGGGACGGGCCTTTTTCTTGTATTCCTCGATGGTGATGAGATCGGCGAAAGCCTGCAACGGATGGACGGTGGCTGTCTCCATGGCGAAGACAGGTCGACCGCTGTATTTGATAAACTGATTCAGTACGGTTTCGGCATAGTCGTATTCACGGTCTGACAGTCCGGCAAAGGAGCGCACGCCAATCAGATCGCAATAGCAACCCATGACGGGAATCGCTTCCAACAGATGCTCGGATTTGTCTCCGTCCATAATCACACCACGTTCGGTCTCCAGTTTCCAGGCACCGGCATTGACATCGAGTACGATCACATTCATACCGAGGTTCATGGCTGCCTTCTGTGTACTGAGACGTGTACGCAGACTATTATTAAAGAATATCATCATCAGGGTCTTGTTCTTACCCAATGCCTGATATTTGAAACGATCGTTTTTGATTTCTTTGGCTTCTTCGAGAGCCTTGCTCAAATTGCCAATGTCTTCTACGTTAATAAATGACTTCATATTTGGTTATTGATTGTTTGTTCAACTTCTAATCTGTCCATGACCGGCTATCAGCCATTTGTATGTGGTAATCTCATCAAGGGCCATCGGACCGCGGGGACCGAGCTTCTGTGTGCTGATACCGATTTCGGCACCCAGACCGAACTGACCGCCGTCTGTGAAACTGGTAGGGGCATTGACATAAACACATGCCGCATCGACACGGGCCTGGAATATCTTTGCATTGTTCTCGTCCTCGGTAATGATGCATTCACTGTGGCCTGAACCGTATTCGCTGATGTGCTTTAATGCAGCATCCAATGACGGAACAGTCTTGACAGCCATTTTATAGTCCATAAACTCAGTGCCGAACGAATCGTTCGTGGCATGCTTCAGCAGTTCATGGGGATAATTGCCTGTCAATGCTTCAAAAGCCTGATCGTCGGCATATATCTCTACATTACTGATGCTAAGCAGGGCACAGAGTTCAGCAAGGTCTTTCAGGCGCGACTGGTGAACGATGAGACAGTCGAGGGCATTGCATACGCTTACCCTGCGTGTCTTGGCGTTGTTGATAATCAGTCGACCGATCTTCAGATCGCCGAATTCGTCAAAGTATGTGTTTACCACACCTGCACCGGTTTCGATAACCGGAACTTTGGCGGTGTCTCTGACAAACTGTATCAGTTTTCTGCCGCCGCGGGGTATGCACAGGTCGATATAACCTACGGCATTGAGCATCTCGCCCGTCGCTTCATGAGTAGCGGGAAGCAGTTCAACGACAGAAGGATTGATATCATATTTCTTCAGTACTTCATGTATCAGTTGTACCTCGGCACGGTTGGACGAATCAGCATCTTTTCCGCCTTTCAGGATACAAGCGTTGCCGCTCTTGAAACAGAGCGAGAACACATCGAAAGTAACATTAGGACGAGCCTCATATATCATACCTATCACACCGAAAGGTACGCTGACACGCCTCAGGTCAAGTCCGTTTTCCAGAACCTTATGCTTCAGTTCACGACCGAGAGGAGAGGGTAGTGTACTGACGTGTCGCATATCACTTGCTATATCATCCAAACGTTTGTCGGTAAGTTGAAGGCGGTCGTACAGAGGATTCTCCTTATCCATTCTGGACAGATCGTCTGCATTGGCCTTTAATATTGTCTCCTTATTGGCAACAATAGCTTCGGCTACAGCCTGCAGCACCTCGTTCTTCTTCCCATCAGAGATAAGAGCCAGTTCGCCGCTTGCTGATTTAACATTTTCAAATATATTTTGCAGTTCCATTTTATTGTTCCATATATAGGTAATCGTAGTGTACCAGAGGTTTCTGGTCGTGGGCGCCAATCAGTTTCGCAGCTTCATCGCTGTCATAACCCGAACGTCCCACCGCTATACGTTTACCGTTTTCATCTATTATACTTACTATATCGCCTTCTTCGAAATCACCTTCAATAGAAGTGACACCTACGAGCAGCAGACTGATGGCGCGGTTCTTTCCAAGCAGGGCATCGGCCGCTTTCTTGTTGATATGGATAATTCCCTTGGCGAAACTCTCGCTGTGGGCGATCCATTTCTTCATGTTAGAGACGGCATCCGGGTTCGGGATAAATTCGGTATGAAGTGTATCCGTAGGTTTCTTGACAAGGTCTACGAGAATATTGTCACGTTTGCCGTTGGCAATGATAACCTTGATGCCTTCATCGGCTACTTTGCGCGCTATATTACATTTCGTAATCATACCGCCTCTTCCGAAACCGCTTTTCTCTTCCTGTATGTATTCGCTCAGGTCCTTGTCGTGTTCCACTCTGGTGATAACTTTCGATTCGGGGTCTTTAGGTGAGCCGTTGTAAATACCGTCGATATTGCTTAAGATAATCAGAGATTCAGCATCCATCATAGAAGCGATCAGTCCGGACAACTCATCATTATCCGTAAACATCAGTTCGGTGACACTGATGGTATCATTCTCATTGATAATCGGTACGACAGCGTTGTCCAGCATCACATTCATACAAGCACGTTGGTTAAGATACTCCCTTCGAGTGGAAAAACTCTCCTTCATGGTAAGTATCTGACCGATGTGTATATCGTATTCGCGGAAAAGATCATAGTAGAGGTTGATCAGTTTTACTTGCCCAAGGGCGGAAAACAACTGGCGTTGTTCCACACTGTCGAGTTTGTGATTGACCTTCAGTTCACCACGTCCGCTGGCGATGGAACCGCTGGATACGAGAATAATCTCATAACCGTTGCGGCGCAGCCAGGCAATCTGGTCGACAAGAGCCGACATGCGTGTGACATCGAGTTTACCATCATCACGTGTAAGAACATTACTGCCAACTTTTATTACGATTCTCTTTCTGCTCATATTTATTTATTACAATCGTTCTTCCTTATCTCCACACGACGAATCTTGCCACTGATAGTTTTCGGCAGTTCATCGACAAACTCTATAATACGTGGATATTTGTATGGCGCGGTGACATGTTTGACATGATTCTGAAGTTCCTTAATCAGATCTTCACCAGCCTTATCCCTGTATTCTTTACTCAGTACGACTGTGGCCTTGACCACCATTCCGCGTACATCATCCGGAACACCGGTGATGGCACATTCCACTACAGCCGGGTGAGTCATCAGAGCACTTTCCACCTCGAACGGACCGATGCGGTAACCGCTACTCTTGATAACGTCGTCTATACGACCTTCAAACCAATAGTAACCGTCTTCGTCACGCCAAGCTACGTCGCCGGTATGATAAATACCATCGTGCCAAGCTTCTTTGGTCAGTTCATCATCACGATAATATTCTTTGAACAGTCCGATTGGTTTCCTGTCTCCTACATGTATGACGATTTCTCCCTTTTCGCCCTCTTCACAAGGAGTTCCGTCAGGCTTGATAAGGTCTATGTCATATTGTGGATTAGGCATACCCATGCTACCTGGTTTCGCTTTCATCCAAGGCATCGTACCCAATGTCATGGTAGTCTCTGTCTGTCCGAAACCTTCCTTTAGTTCGATACCTGTAAGTTTCTTGAATTCATCGAATACAGAAGCGTTCAGGGCTTCGCCGGCTGTACAGCAATACTCCAGTGAAGACAGGTCGTACTTGCTGAAATCCTCGTGAATCATAAAACGGTAAACGGTAGGAGGTGCACAGAATGATGTAATATGATACTGTTCTATCTTACGCAAGATCTTATCGGCCGTAAATTTCTCATGGTCGAAAACGAAAACGACGGCACCGGCAAACCATTGTCCGTACAGTTTACCCCATGCAGCCTTGCCCCATCCGGTATCTGCTACAGTCAGATGGATACTGTTCTCATGCAGATTATGCCAGAATACGCCAGTCGTAAGGTGTCCCATCGCGTAAAGGAAATCGTGGATGACCATCTTCGGTTCTCCACTCGTTCCACTGGTGAAATACATCAGCATGGTGTCCTCATTACTGTTCACATGTTCCGGACGAACGAATTTTGGAGCACTCTTCCATTCTTTACGCCAGTCGTGGAATTCATCGTGTACGTTGTCTCCTACACCGATAAGAACTTTCAGTGAAGGACTGTCTGCTTCCGATTTCTTAACCTGTTCCATGACATACTTGTCATCAACACATATAATAGCCTTGATACTGGCACGGTTGTTGCGATAAACAATATCCTTGTCGGTGAGCATGTGTGTGGCAGGTATGGCTACGGCTCCCAGTTTGTGAAGAGCCATCATTGCCAGCCAAAATTCATATCTGCGTTTGAGAATGAGCATGACCATATCACCTCTTCCTATTCCGAGAGACTGGAAGTAGGATGCCGTCTGGTCAGACTGTTCTTTCAGATCCTTGAAAGTGAAGCGTATGCATTCACCTTCATCGTTAGTCCAGAGAAGGGCTAGTTTGTCGGGCTTTTCTTCAGCCCATACATCCATGACATCATACGCGAAATTGAAATTTTCGGGAATGATGAAATGAAGGTTTTTCTTGTAATCCTCAGTTGACGTAAAGTGCGTCTGAGTTAAAAATCTTTCTATCATTATTTTATTTATACATGTGTCGTTATAGAATGATGGCAAGGAAACGAACCGACTTGCCGTCCAGAGCCCTCATGCAATGAGGCAGGGATGAGTCGAAATAGATGCTGTCACCCTCATTTAGTATTAAAACTTTGTTCTTTATCGTCAATTCAAGCCTTCCTTCCGTTACATAATTGAATTCTTGTCCTTCGTGAGCATTCTGTTCAACCTTTGTTCCCTCTGATTTCGGTTCGACAAGAACCATAAACGGGTCAGCTTTTCTTCCACGGAATCCGCTGGCAAGACTTTGATATTTGTATGCCTTGCGGCGCTCTACACTCATTCCCTGATTGTTGCGCGTAAGAAAATATGTACTCATGTGTGGCTCCTCGCCAAACAATAATACATCCAAAGCGATTCCGTAATGTTTTGATATTGTCTGAAGTTTACTGATTGATATGTCGCCACATCCATCTTCCATCTTAGTATAGTCCTCTAGGCTTATGTCGCAAAGTTGAGCTATTTCTTCTGCTGGAATATCCAGAACTTCACGCAGACCTTTGAGACGTTCACCTATTTGTTTAATTGGCTCTTCCATCGTATTTTTTGTTTTAATTCGCACCAAAAATACAAATAAAATTTGATAATCGGGGCTGATTCATATTTTTTATTTTGTGTAATCTAAATAAAATAAAAAATACTGCACACAGTTTTTACGAGTGTGCAGTATTCTGTAAATTTTTAAGAAACTCTTTTATTTCAGACCGGCTTTCAGTCCTCTGATTACTGCACTGGTAAATCCGGCATGTTCCATCTCGTTCAGACCTTTGATTGTTACACCACCAGGGGTAGTGACTTTGTCAATCTCTGCCTCAGGATGATTGCCGTTAGCCTGCAATAGTTCCACGGCTCCTTTGACGGTCTGTAATACAATTTTTTCAGCATCCTTGGCTTTGAATCCGAGTTCTACACCACCTTCTACCGCAGCACGTACATATCTCATGGCATAAGCTATTCCGCAGGAAGCAAGTGTGGTTCCTGCACCCAACAGACGTTCTTCTGTGATGATAGAACCGCCCATCTCGTCGAATATCTCACTGACCAGTTTGATGCTGGCCTCGGAAGCATTGACAGGTACGATGAACGTCATGGAGTTCAACACTGCGATGGCTATGTTAGGTATGACCAGGAAGAGTGGGGGCAGGCTGCCATCCTCTTTCTTCATCCATCCGTTCACTTGTTCGGATGATACGCCTGCGGCTACAACGATAAGAATCTGCTTTTTGTAGTTCATCGCGTCTTTGATGCCTGTCAGGACTTTCTCTACCAACCATGGTTTGACGAATACGGCTACAATGTCGGCACTCTCGGCCGCTACCTGATTGTCTGTGGTAATGCTTACACCTGTATCTGCAAAATGACCAAGTGCCTCTTGTGACGGGTCGGATAATGTAATATCCGCCGGTTTGAATGTTTCTCCTTTTAGCAAGCCCTTAACGGTAGAACCGCCCATGGCACCTGCTCCTATAACTGATATTTTCATATTTCGTCTAATACATTTTTAAGTTTCCCGATAAATTCGTCTACATTCTCTTTACTGAAGCAGAGAGGTGGTAGCAGCCGCAGAATATTGGTCGAAGCGCAACCGGTAAAACAGTGCTGTTCGTAAACCAACTTTTCCCGGATAGGTTTCTGAGGAATATCAAATTCCACACCGATCATCAGTCCGCGTCCACGTACATCCGTGATATGCATTTCTGTCTTCTGCAGTTCTTTCAGTTGGTCGATAAAGTAGTCTCCCACTAATTTTGCGTTTTCTACCAGTCCTTCGTTTTCCATCACATCCATGACAGCCAAAGCGGCAGTACAAGCCATGTGGTTACCACCGAAAGTGGTTCCCAATTGACCGTATACAGGTTTGAAATCAGGAGAAATAAGTACGCCTCCCATAGGGAAGCCGTTGCCGATGCCTTTGGCTACTGAGATTAAATCAGGTTTGATACCGAGCCACTGGTGGGCGAAGAATTTACCTGATCGTCCGTATCCGCATTGTATTTCATCGCATATCAGGTATGTACCATACTTTTTGCAGGCAGCCTGTAGTCCCTGAGCGAACTCTTTGGTCACAAGATGACATCCGCCTACTCCCTGGATACACTCCAGTATACAGGCACACACATCACCTTTGGCGAGTTCGTCTTCCCAAGCCTTGAGGTCGTTGATAGGTAGATAGGTGGTATGACCATTGTCATTGATAGGTGCTATAATCTTGGGATTATTGGTAACCTCAACGGCTAGTGATGTACGACCGTGAAAAGCTTTTTCGGCAGACAGTATGCGAGTGCGACCGTTGGAAAAGGAAGCCAGTTTCAGACAGTTCTCGTTAGCTTCCGCACCACTGTTGATGAGGAAAAACTGATAATCATCATAACCGCTTATCTTGCCCAAACGTTCAGCTACCTGACGTTGTAGCATGTTTATGACCGAGTTGGAATAAAATCCCAGCTTATTCAACTGTTGTGTCATCATCTCCACATAATGCGGATGACAATGACCGATACTGATAACGGCATGACCGCCATAAACGTCAAGGTATTCCTGACCTTTATCGTCCCATACGTTACAGCCTTTGCCCTTTACGATATTGATATCAAAGAGCGGATATACATCGAATAATTTCATTGTTTCAATTTTTTTAGAAAGCCGAAGGCTTCAGTTTAAGACCAGCTGTCTCGTCAATACCGAACATGATGTTCATATTCTGTACGGCTTGTCCTACAGCACCCTTCAGCAGATTGTCTATTGTAGAGGTGACAAGCAACTTGTTACCGTACTTTTCACAGTGCACGAGAGCCTTGTTGGTGTTTACCACCTGTTTCATGTCTATCGCCTTGTCTACATAGTGCGTAAACTTGGCATCCTGATAGAATTCCTTGTATGCTGCTGTTATCTCGTCTATACTCTTGTCTGTCTTAATCACTTCGGTGGCAAAGATGCCACGTGCAAAATCACCTCGATAAGGGATAAAGTCAATATCAGCATCCAGATAGCCCTGCACCTGTTTGATACTCTGTCTTATCTCAGGCACATGCTGGTGCTGGAAAGGCTTGTAGATGCTTATGTTGTTGTTGCGCCAACTGAAGTGGGTCGTAGAGCCCGGTTTAACACCGGCACCCGTACTGCCTGTAATCGCGTTGACAGCTATATCCTCATTGAGAATGCCCATTTTTGCTGCTGGCAACAGACCTAACTGTATGCAGGTGGCAAAACATCCGGGATTAGCGACATGACGGGCATGGGTTATCTTTTCCTTATTGATTTCCGGCAGACCGTAAACATAGTCGTTGCCGGGAGCTGCAAGACGGAAATCCTGAGCGAGATCTATTATCTTGACATTCGCAGGTATGCTGTGCTCTTTCAGGAAAGCTTCACTCTTGCCATGACCGAAACAAAAGAATACAACATCCACATCCTCGAAAGGCATCTCAGATGTAAAAACCATATCGGTATCCCCGTACAGTCCTTCATGAACATCCGTAATCAGATTACCGGCGTTGCTCTCACTGTTGATGAATCTTATTTCAGTTTGCGGATGGTTCAGCAGCAGGCGAATCAGTTCACCTGCCGTATAACCGGCACCCCCAAGAATTCCTATTTTTATCATCACTTTACACGTGTTTAGGAGCTAATATCCATAGTAATATATAGGCCAGTATACCTGTTCCGAAACCTAACACAAGAATAACAAAAATGATACGTATTATCAACGAGTCAATATTGAAATATTCTGCAAGACCTCCGCATACGCCACCTATCTTTTTGTCTGTAGATGACAGATAGAATTTATTACCCATATTATTTAGTATTTAATATTATCTTTTTTCATCGGGATGAGCACCGTAGTAGACACGTAGAGGAGTGCTGAGAACCTTGATGAATCCCTTTGCTTCTTCGGCTGTCCATCCGTGCTGCATCTCACCATACTCACCCAGTTTACTCTTCAGCAGGTCGTCTTTGGAATCAACACCTACCGTCTCGAAACCTAATGGACGGAGTTTTAATATGGCGGTACCATTGACATTTCGCTGACTGCTTGTCAACATAGCCTCTATATCGGGCATGACAGGTTCCAGATACTGACTCTCATGCAGGAACATTCCGTACCAGTTGCCTACCTGATCTTTCCAATACTGTTGCCATTTGCTCAGAGTTGATTTTTCCAACAGCCGGTGAGCTTCGATAATCAGTTTTGGAGCCGCAGCCTCGAAACCTACACGTCCCTTGATGCCGATGATCGTATCTCCTACATTACAGTCTCTGCCGATGCCATAGGCGGCACCGATTTCTTCTATCTTTTGTATGGCTTTTATTTTATCATCAAATTTTTCACCGTTTACAGCTATAATCTCACCTTTTGCAAATTCAATCTTAAGTGTGCTCTCTTCGTTACGGGTGACGTGCTTCAGATAGGCTTCTTCGGGAAGTCCCTGTGTACTGTCGAGAATCTCTCCGCCACAGATACTTGTTCCCCAGATACCTACATTATAAGAATACTTCAGTTTGGTAAAGTCGGCAAAGAATCCGTTCTCGTTCAGGAAGTCTACTTCCTCTTTACGGCTCAGTGCCTTGTCGCGTGTCAGGGTGATAATCTCAACCCCCGGAGCCATCACAAGGAAAGTCATGTCAAAACGGATCTGGTCGTTGCCTGCACCTGTAGAGCCATGGGCTATGGCGTCTGCATTGATCTGTTTGGCGTAGCGGGCTATGGCGATAGCTTGGAATATACGTTCGGAAGAAACCGAGATAGGGTAACAGTTGTTACGCATCACGTTACCGAAAATCATATATTTAAGACTCTTCTCATAATACTCTTGAGTGACATCAAGCGTAACATATTCTTTGGCGCCCAGTTTAAAGGCGTTTTCCTCATTTTTCTTTAATTGTTCAGCACTGAAACCGCCAGTGTTGGCACATGCGGCATATACTTCATATCCGTCTTTGGCCAACTTCATCACTGTGTATGAAGTGTCAAGACCGCCTGAGAAAGCCACTACAACTTTTTTCTTTGCCATTATATTATTGTGTTTTAATCTTGTTCTGTATTCCGTTCCATATTTTTTACTCTCTCCTTTACGTCCGACGGGAGTTCGATAGGCAATTTGTCATCCGGATGTTCCTCCGGGTCGTAAAGCATACCCGTACAGATGCAATATCGTCGTTCGGTACGTTTCAGTACATCCACATTCACGCAACCCTCACAACCGCGCCAGAAAGACTCATCGTCGGTAAGATCGGAGAATGTTACGGGCATATATCCCAGATGGGTGTTCATCTTCATCACAGCTGAACCGCTGGTGAGACTGAATATCTTAGCTTTAGGCCATCGGAATCGTGCCAATGTGAATGTCATATCCTTGATTCGTTTGGCTATACCGAGATTGCGGTAATTTGGCGAAACGATAAGTCCTGAAGTCGTAACATAATGTTTATTACCCCAAGTCTCGATATAACTGAATCCAGCGAAATCATCGCCACATAGAGCAATCACAGCCTTGCCTTCCTTCATCTTTGTCGCCACATACTCATGTGTACGTTTGGCTATACCTGTCCCTCGTACTTTGGCGGCAGCTGTAATAGTTTCCAGAATGGTGTCGACATACTTCTCATGTGAAGCGTCCGCCACCATAACATTTATTTCTTTCATTCTTAGTTTGAAAAACGTATAATTATTTTATGTTAGAAATGACGGCTCTAAGTCCTTCTATAACGGAATCCTTTGAGTATCCTTCTCTTATTACTATGAAAATAGTGTCATCGCCAGCAATTGTACCGATAATTTCATCGATACTGCTATTGTCTATATTGTATGCTATGCTACTGGCATAACCGGGGCGAGTCTTGATGACTGCCATGTTACCTGCAAAGTTGATAGACAGAAAGCCTGTTGTTTGTAACATTTCTGTGGCTGTACGGGGCTTTGTAACTCTTTTGTACATTGTCTCGTTGGGCAGTACATATACATACTTGCCGTTCATACTGGCAGCCTTAGCAACTTTCAGTTGTTTAAGATCGCGGCTAAGAGTAGCCTGCGTAAGATTGTAGCCTTCTTCTTTCAAAGCCTTCAATACTTCGTCTTGACTACCAAGTTCCTTGCTTGATATCAGCATCTTCAATGCTTCTAATCTGTCACTTTTGATTCTCATTTGTAGTATATTTATTCAAAACTGACTGCAAAATTATACAATTATGATTGAACAGCCAAAGATTTTTGCATAAAAATGTTGAATAGTATGCATTTTGCGATATTTTTTTGATTTTTACGATAAAAAATAGGGGGGAGATACCATAAAGGTACTCCCCCGACATCAAAAATAGTCCTTCTTATATATGAAATTGTTACTGTTTTACTGTCTTGATATTCCCGTCAGCATCGTATTCCAGTTCGGCAACTTTGAGGCTTCTCAACCATGTTTTCCCATCGGATGGTACGCAATCATGATGGAAAAGATACCATTTACCTTTATATTCCGTGATACAATGATGTGTCGTCCAACCGACAACCGGTTCCAGGATAACTCCTTGATATGTAAACGGACCATAAGGGTTATCGCCCACTGCACTACAGAGCAAATGGGTGTCGCCGGTAGAATAAGTGAAATAATACTTACCGTTATACTTATGCATCCATGAAGCCTCGAAGAAACGGTGCGGATCATCAGCACTCAGTTCATTACCCTGATCATCAACGACAAGCACCGGTTTGGCATCCTCTGCAAACTGCAATACATCCTCTGTCATCCTGGCTACTCTCGATGGAATGGCTTTTTCTTTTCCAGAAGGAAGGTAGGCGTTCTCAAGAGCTTTGTTGTCCTTATAGCGTTGCAGTTGTCCACCCCATATACCTCCGAAATAGACGTAGATGCTGCCATCGTCGTCTTTGAATACACAAGGGTCTATGGAATAAGAACCGCGTATAGGATTCTCTTCAGGACGGAACGGTCCTTCGGGGCGGTCGGCAATGGCAACACCAAGATGGAATATGTCATTTTTATCTTTCATACTATATATGAGATAATACTTGCCATTCTTTTCTACTACATCACTGTCCCATAACTGTCGTCCAGCCCATGCGATATCTTCTACTTTCAGAATGATTCCCTCGTCTTTGGCAAGGTCTGTCTCAATATTGTCTACAGAAAGACAATGGTAATCTTTCATGTTGAAGTGGTCACCGTTGTCATTTTCAGGAATGCCCGATTCCCAGTCGTGGGAAGGATATATATATAGTTTGCCGTTGAAAACGTGCGCTGCAGGGTCTGCCATGTAGTCCTGCGGAAATAGATACTTAGGTTTGTCCATAATTGTTATTTGAATAGATTGATAATTTTCTTGATGACAGGTTTAGCCTTATAATCCCGGTCGAAAAGCAGCGGATAGTTACTGCGGCCATGAATAGGCCAGTTGTTAAGCCATGAGTTACCGTCGGCAACACCCCAAAGGGTTACACGGGAAATCTGAGATGCATGTTGACGATAAATTCGGAAAAATTCGAGATAACGGTCTTCAAATTTCTTTGTCATCGCCTTGTCCAGTCCGTCAGGATAAGGGTTGTATTTCTTGTCATATTGATAGTTCTGATGAATCTCGGCACCGCCGAAATGTTCCGGGTTAGGCAGAATGTTGAGGTCCAATTCGGTAAACATTACCTTTACGCCGCAGGCGGCGAAAGAATCTATCGAGGCTTCGTAATCAGTAAGATCAGGATATTCGAGACCATTATGCGACTGCATGCCGACAGCATCGATGCGGCAACCGATATTCTTGAGATGGCGCACAAGGCGACATACGGCAGCACGCTTCGCAGGTTTAGCCATTGAGAAATCATTATAATACAGTTCGGTGTTCGGATCAGCTTCCGCTGCATATTGGAAAGCCAGATCTATATATTCCGGACCTATGATGTCATAATAAGGTGTGTGTCGGAATGTACCGTCATCTTCTATGGCCTCGTTCACGACATCCCATCCTTTGATTTTCCCTTTATAATGACCTACCACTGTTGCGATATGCTTATGCATACGCGCAATGAGGACTTCTCTGCTGACCTTGTTCCCTAATGAATCTTTAAACATCCATCTAGGGGCCTGGGAATGCCATACAAGACAATGCCCTGTAATAGCCATGCCGTTCTTTTCGCCGAATTCGACCAGCTTGTCGGCATCAGTCCAGTTAAAACGACCTTCGACGGGTTGTACCACTTCACCCTTCATACAATTCTCTGCCACGATTGCATTGAAATTGTTTTTGGCTACATCCGCACCCTTTATATCCCGACCATCGGTCTGAGGTACATTAAGAGCGGTTCCGATAAGGAAATACTTACCGAGTACATCCTTCAGCGTTTCGCCTTTACCACCAGCCATGACGGCTGATGGCAAGACTAACATAACTATAACTATCAATAACGCTAATTTTTTCATTCTTTTTCATTTAGTTTACGGCGAGCAGCCAGTTCTGCTTGCATATTTTCATTGAATCTTTTTGTAATAGGATAGAAGAACAGGCATACGACACCAACACCGAACAAGACAGCTGGAACGACGCTTGAAACAAGACGTATACCTTCTACAGCTGATTCGGACTGTACGTTGACATTCCCTGATATATAACCGAACGCCGACAGGATAAGTCCTGCAAATGCGCCACCTAATCCAAGTCCTGCCTTCAGCGCAAATACAACTCCTGAGAAACAGAAACCGGTAGCACGGCGATGGTTGACATATTCCACATGGTCTGCCACGTCACCAATCATGGCCCAGAGTAAAGGAACCGTAGGCGCATAAGCGAGACTCTTCAGGAAACATAGTCCGAACATCAGTTTTATGTCACCCACATTCGGGATATAGAATGCGGCTGTAAAGATCGTAGTCAGAGCAAGGCAAACGATGAATGTCTGTTTCTTTCCAAAACGGTTTGCCAGATAATTAGACAGGAGTACTACACCGAAGAACTGTACAATGGCACCCACCATATTAAATAAGGAGAATCCTATGGAATAAGCATCGCTTTCTTGATGGGCAATCAGATTGAATGCACCAAGAATACTAGCTCCGATACCAGTTGTTTCAGTAGAAGTGGAAACCAGTCCTAGCGAATCCAGAAATTTGAACAGGGCATGTTGGTCTACATAACTTTGGAAATAGAAACTCATGGCACTGCCCCACATGGCCAATGTTATAAATATAAATAATGTAAGCACAAACATGGCACGCCAAGGCACATCCGAGAATGTTTCCTTGATATCCTCCTTGATATTCATTTTCTGCTGAGGTGGCGGTGCAATACGTTCGCGAGCGGAAAAGAATGTGATGATAAAACATACAAATGCTATAATAGAGAATAATAGTATGGTATAAAACCAACCGCTTCTGTTGTCACCATGACCGAATTTCGCTACGAGAGGCAATGTCAGTCCCTGTACAACGAATTGAGCGATTGTGGAACCTATAAAACGTATACTTGTAATACTCGTACGTTCTTTAATGTCGCCTGTCATAACACCGCCAAGAGCGGAATACGGTGTGTTGTTGAACGAATACATCGACATCAGGAGAACATAAGATACGGTGGCATATACCGCAACCATCGCCTTGTCTTCTATTCCCGGATTATAGAAAGCCAACACATAAAATACACAGAAAGGAATAGCCGTCCATAATACCCAAGGACGATATTTACCCCAGCGCGTCTTTGTGCGGTCTGTTATGATTCCGACCATCGGGTCGACAAACGCATCTGCGATTCTTGCAATAAGTAACACTGAACCAGCTACCGCACCATCCAATCCGAAAATGTCGGTGTAAAACTTAAGCTGGAAAATCATCATCATCTGGAAAACCAGATTGGCGGCGACGTCACCAAGAGAGTATCCAACCTTCTCGCGAAGTGAAATTTTATTATTCATAATACACTGTTTAAAATTACATCTGCAAAATTACATACTTGTTTCCAATTGTCTCATTTTATTTGTAGCAATTACTTTTCTATTTGTATCATTTTTACGAAAAATTTGGATGTTGCAATTTGTTTCATTAACTTTGCATTACTTAATTGGAATAATACATGAAGAAAATTCGTCATTACGGCTTAATATTAATAATGTGTATATTGGTGTCAACAATGCTTTATGCAAGTGTCGGACGTCTGTATACTAGTGATAAACTGTCGAGCAGTCTTATAACCTGCATGTGTCAGGACAAGTATGGTTATATATGGATAGGAACCGAATATGGACTGAACAAATTCGACGGATACCGTTTTACCAATTATCTGCATAGTGACAAAGATACCATGACGATAACAGATAATATCATATCGAGTTTTATCGTTGATCGAGACGGACAGTTGTGGGTGGGCTGTGGCAAAGGTCTGGTAAAATATGATTATCATCATGATCATTTTATAAGGAAAGTGTTTCCCATAAAAGAGCATCCACGTGTCAACTCAATGGTCTTGAACAATAAGGGTGACCTGTTGATAGGAACTGCAGGATACGGACTGTTTAAAATCAACCGCGGTTCAAAGAATATTATTGAAGAGAAAAATTTCGTCAAACGTCCACAGGATAAGTTTTATAGTCGGATTTACGTGGATGAACATGGTAATTTGTGGAAAAGCAGTCATTTGTCTGTCTTTTCGTGCATCAAAATAAAAAACGGCAACCCCGTTACGATTAGAGATTTCAACTCACCAAGCGGTCCGCCAATGACGTTCCTGAAATATAATACAGACAATTTGCTCATTGTCTGTATGTATGGCATTTTACAATATAATTATTCCACGGGCCGTATGTCGGATGCGGGATATGATTTGACGGAACTGAAAGGTAATAATGTGTCGATGAGGAAAGCGATCATAGACCATGCCGGTAATCTGTATGTAGGTACGTTGGGTAGCGGACTGATGGTTATACCTAAGGGTGGAAGGAAACTGGTTAAGGTAGAGAATAACAATGGCTCGTTCAGTTTGGCGTCATCCAATGCCAATAGTGTGATTGAAGACAAAGACAACAATTTGTGGGTAGGGTGTTATAAAAAAGGTCTTCTGTTGTTAAACGACCGTAAAGCGGCCTTTTCTACATGGAGCTTTTCAGCGCAGAATCTGGTCATCGGCAGTAGCGTGTCCTCAATGGTCAAAGGCGATCATGGCGACACGTGGTGTACAGTCCAGAACAATGGTGTCTACCGTTTTGATATGAAAGGAAAGATCGTTTCTCATCCTTCGTCCCCTGTAGGTACCAATATTATTTACCGAGATGCGCAAGGCCGATATTGGTTGGGTTCTGAAAATGGATTATATATTTATAATCCTATCACTGGCAACTATCAACTCAAACAGTCGTTTCAAGGTTGGGGACTGAACTGTATGGTGGATGATGGAAAGGGAAACCTGTATATCTCTAATTTCGGTAAAGGACTCTGTATCTATAATATCACTACGGAGAAGAGTATTACTTATAGTATGAACCAACAACATAAGAAAGGTACATTACTCAACGATTGGATTATGTCTATGAGGTTTGACCATGCCGGACTACTCTGGATCGGTACGTCCAACGGTTTGGTTTGTTTTAACCCGAAAAATGGAGATTTCCGTCCTTTCGGTTGGCAAGACAGTCCGTTGAAAGGTATGCAATGCACCGCCTTGTCTGAAATGTCGGATGGCAATATCCTGATTGGAACCGATTGCGGATTGTTCTTGTTTAATAGAAGCAGTAAGAATATATCACGTTTCCCCAAATCAGAACAGATCAGCGATAAGGTTATAGGTGGAATTGTCATAGACCGTAGCGGAGACATCTGGTTGGGCACCTCTATGGGGATATGGCAATACAAAATGCTTTCGAAACGATTTATCGGACACATATCCGGTAACGGACTGACTACCAAAGAGTATATCATCGGTACACAAATGCATAGGAGTGATGATATGATAGGTTTCGGCACAAGCGACGGAATAACAACATTTTATCCCGAAACAGTTAAGAAGAACGGTATCAAGATGGGAGAGCTCTATCTTACCAACTTTATACAAGGAGGAAGAAGTATAGACTGCCTCAGCAATCATTTCGAAATACCGTATTCCGAAAATTCCTTCTCAATGGAGTTCTCACTTCTAAATTATAAGAATACCGATAATATCGGATTGCAATATCGGATAAATGGCGCCAAAGAATGGATGTCGACTAATGAAGGAAACAACGTGATATCTTTCAATAAATTGCGTCCTGGTAAGTATGTTATAGAGGTAAGAGCGTATAACAATGGCGTTCATTCGCAATATGCGAAAACTATAACTGTCGTAGTTGATGAACCTTGGTATGCTTCTACTCTTGCGTGTATCATATACATAGTTATCATATCCTGGGTCGTATATATGATAGGTGCCTATTATACGCGCACAAAGAAGACTCAGTTGGAAGAAGATAAGATGAAATTCCTTATCAATGCTACCCATGACATCCGTTCACCGCTAACGCTCATCATGGGACCACTTGAAAATCTCAAGAAACGACTGACCGACAGGGATAATCAGATGGATATTGAAACAATCGACCGTAATGCTAAAAGGCTGTTGCTCTTGGTTAATCAGATACTTGACGAACGTAAGATAGATAAAAATCAGATGCATCTGCATTGCAGTAAAACAGAAATGGTTGGTTTTATCAGTGGAATACTGACTCTCTATAAGTATACGGCAAAAGAGAGAAACATTGAGATTAACTTTGAACATAAGGATAAAGAACTATATTTATGGGTAGATAAGATCAACTTCGACAAGGTGATATCCAACTTGTTGTCGAATGCTTTCAAATATACATTCGACGGAGGTTCGATAACAGTTCTTCTTTCCCAGAATGAACAGTCTGCCACTATTAAAGTGATAGACAGTGGTATTGGCTTCAGTGACGAGAAGACAGAACGGCTGTTTGAACGATTCTATCAGGGAAATAATTCGAAAGACCTGCATATAGAAGGTTCAGGTATCGGCCTTAATTTGTGTAAGGCAATAGTGAATATGCACAGTGGGACAATCAAGGCCTCTAATAGAGATGATGGACAGAAAGGGGCCTGCCTCACTGTCAATATGCCACTGGGTAACTCACATTTGCGACCGGAACAAATCGAGACGAAAGATGCAGACGAAACAGCCGATGATGATGCAGCAAAGAAACATGCAAATAAGAATTATCGTATCATGGTGGTTGACGACGACCGGGAAATAGGTCAGTATATTAATACAGAACTTGGAAATTGGTACAAGTTCGAATATTTCCCTAATGGGCGTGAAGCCTTGAAAGCGCTGCTTACTAAGAACTATGATTTGGTCATCTCGGATGTGATGATGCCCGAAATGGATGGAATCACATTACTTAAGAATATAAAGACCAATTCCAATATCAGTCATATTCCTGTACTCTTGTTGACATCAAAAGCAGAAGTCAGCGATCGACTGGAAGGACTCAAAAAGGGTGCTGACGCTTTTCTGGCAAAACCTTTCAGTATGCAGGAACTACATATATTGATAGACAATCTGATAGATAACGTACGTCGCCTTAAGGGGAAATTCTCTGGAGCTCAAGAGCAAAAAGATAAAATAGTAGAAGTCAAAGTCGTTGGTAATGATGATGCTTTGATGGACAGAATCATGAAGTCGATCAATGAGAATCTGGCTGATCCTGACTATAATATCGAAAGACTTACTGAAGATGTGGGGATAAGTAGAGCCCAACTGCATCGTAAGATGAAAGAAATAACGGGAATATCGACAGGAGAGTTTATCAGAAATCTGAGACTCGAACAGGCGGCCCGCTTGATACGTGAAGGAAAGATAAATGTGACGCAAGTCGCTTACACGGTCGGCTTCAATAATCAGTCGCATTTCTCCACGCTATTTAAGAAACATTTCGGTTCTACGCCTACGGAATATTCGCAAGTGCATGACAAATAATCAGAATTGAAACAAATAAAAACATAAGATATACTTTTATTAATGAATATAATATAAAGTCTTTGTAATTTTGCCGATGTTATCCTAAAGATGCAATTTATGAAAAGATATTTATCGATATTCGTTATACTATTATTCTCATCCGTTATTCAACTGCGTGCTGAAGACGGTTCACGACTATGGTTGAGAATGCCGGCGGACGGGAATGCGAAAGTATATGCTGAAACGAGTTCAAAAACGATTGACATTGCCATAAACGAATTGAAATCGTACTGGCGTGGTACTCCTGTAACTTTATCAATAGACAAGTCGATATCCAATGGTGACGGATTCGTTATTACCAAAGATAATGGAATCAGAATCAGAGCCAGTCGCGATATCGGTTTGTTATACGGTACTTATGAACTGCTGAGGTATCAGCAGACAAATTCGCTGGACCATTTGTCCAGTAAACTGAATGCGCCTCAGTTTACTCTTCGTATTCTAAACCATTGGGATAATCTGGATGGAAGTATAGAACGGGGTTACGCTGGTAAAAGCATTTGGAAGTGGGATGTCATCCCTGTGAAAAGTAAAGGACCTAAGACCGATGCTACTTCACAACTATCAACTTTCAATGCTCAGTTGACGGAATATGCCCGTGCTAATGCGTCAATCGGAATCAATGGCACGGTCATTAATAATGTGAACGCATCACCGAAGATACTTACAGATGTATATATAAATAAGGTGAAGTATATTGCGGATGCCCTGCGCCCGTATGGTATTAAAGTATATTTGTCTATCAACTTCGCTTCGCCCATAACATTAGGTGGACTGAAGACGGCAGACCCCCTGAATAAGAAAGTAAGGGAATGGTGGCAGAAAAAAACGGATGAGATTTATAAGATAATACCGGATTTCGGAGGATATCTGGTGAAGGCCAATTCAGAAGGACAGCCAGGTCCAGGTGACTATCATCGGACGCATGCCGATGGGGCAAACATGCTGGCGGATGCATTGTTGCCATATCGTGGTGTCGTAATGTGGCGTTGTTTCGTATATGGTAATCATCAAGGAGAAGACAGAGTCATGCAGGCCGTAAATGAGTTTAAGCCTCTTGATGGGCAGTTTCGTAAGAATGTGATATTGCAGGCGAAAAACGGACCGCTGGATTTTCAACCTCGCGAACCTTATAATCCAGTTTTCGACCAGATAACGAAGACTCCGCTGATGCCAGAATTTCAGATTACACAAGAATATCTCGGTCAGAGTCTGCATCTAGTCTATCTCGCACCGATGTGGAAAGAATTTTTCAGTTATGTATCACCCAATAGTATGGATGCCATTGCAGGCGTCTCTAATATCGGCGATGATAAAGACTGGTGCGGACATCAGTTTTCACAGGCCAACTGGTATGCATTCGGTCGACTGGCATGGAATCCATCACTTACATCCGAAGAAATTGCCAGAGAATGGTTGAAACAGACCTTTTCGGATAATTCCGATTTTGTCAACAAGATGACGTTCGTTATGCTTGGCAGCAGAGAGTCGTGTATTGACTATATGATGCCTCTCGGTCTGCATCACATATTTAAGGCCGATCATCATTACGGGCCGGAACCTGATGGAAATCAGAGTTTTTTCCCGATGGAATGGCGCCCGGTATATTATCATAAGGCTGATACGGCAGGTATCGGTTTTGACAGAAGTAATAGTGGTACAGGTGCTGTTTCCCAATACCGTTATCCTTACGACAGTCTTTACAATAACCTGAAGACATGTCCGGAGAAATATCTGTTGTGGTTCCACCATGTACCATGGACCTATCAGATGAGTAACGGGAATACATTATGGAATAATCTCTGTCTCCAATATAATAGAGGCGTAAATGATGTCGAAAACTATGTAGATATTTGGCAGCAGATGAAACCCTATGTGGATGCGGAGAGATTCAAAGAAGTGAATGACAGATTGCTGATACAACTTGATAATGCCAAAGAGTGGCGTAAGATATGTCTGGAGTATTTTCAGCGATTCAGTAATATGCCTATAGTCTATTATCCTTAATAATATTCATATCATGAAGAAATTCATTCTACTAACATTATTTTTCTTATTCACATTTCATGTTTTCACATACGCACAGGTTGCACTTAGAAGACAGGGTACTGCTACACAGTTGACCATTAACGGAAAACCGATGCTGATACTAGGCGGTGAACTGAGTAATTCGGCTGCCACATCTGTAGCTGACATTGATGAAGTGATGCCGCGTATGCATAAGATGGGACTGAATACAGTACTTGTTCCCGCTTATTGGGACCTGATGGAACCGGAAGAAGGAAAATTTGATTTTACCCTTATAGATAAGGTTATAACGGATGCGCGACAGAATGATCTGAAAGTCATCTTCCTATGGTTCGGCGCTTGGAAGAATTCAATGAGTTGTTATGCCCCTCTGTGGTTTAAGCAGAATACGCAGAAAAATCCCCGTGCCATGACCAAATCAGGTAAACCGTTGGAGATAGCAAGTGCATTCTCTGAAAATGTATTTGAGGCTGACAATCATGCTTTCAAGAATTTGATGCAACATATAGCCGGAATAGATAAAGGGTTTAATACCGTGATTATGATACAGGTGGAAAACGAGATAGGAATGCTCGAAGACGCAAGAGACCATTCCGACGCTGCCGATAAAGCGTTCAATACACCTGTCCCACAACAACTGATGACATTCCTGCAGAAAAACGAGAAACAACTGCATCCTCAGATGAAGGCGAAATTTCATAACGTAAAAGGTGGAACGTGGCAACGGGTCTTCGGTGACGACATCTATACTGATGAAATATTCATGGCATGGAATTATGCCAAATATGTAGAACGACTGGCGAAAGCAGCCCGTTCGATATATCATATCCCACTGTATGTTAATGCAGCGATGAACAGTAGAGGTCGTAAACCAGGAGAATATCCTTCGGCCGGTCCTTTGGCACATCTGAAGGATATATGGCATTGTGGTGCACCGAGTATCGATTTTCTGGCCCCCGACATTTATGACACAGGATTTGAAGGATGGACCAAACAATATGCTTTGCCTGATAATCCGTTGTTTATCCCGGAATCGAGATGCTGTAACAACAGTGGTGTGAGAGCTTTGTATGCTTTCGGAGAACATGATGCTGTCGGATTCAGTGCGTTCGCTATCGATCAGACCGATTCGGTCACGACATCATATCTTACACGTAGTTATAAAATGCTTGCTGAATTATCACCGATCCTTACTTCCAAACAAGGTAAAGGACAGACTTATGGTTTATTGTTTGACAATAACAATAAGGAAAGAGTGATAAACGACGGAGATGTCTCGCTGACATGCAGACACTATTTCACATTACCGTGGGATGTGAGAGCAAAAGACGGTTCGGCGTGGCCAGAAGGTGGTGGTATCATTGTTAAAATAAATAAAAACGAATATCTTATAGCAGGCAGCGGTATTGTTGTGGAATTTAAGACTATTACCGAGAAACAGCAAGAAGAAAAGAAAACACTTGGAGAAGACGGCTTCATTGATGCTGGGAATAAGATGCAGCAAAATAATACATCTAAGACATTCAAAGGACAACGTATCGGAATAGGATACGTAGATCAGGTCCATATCGATGAAAACGGTAAGTCGCTGTATGTCAGGCGAGATAATGGCGATCAGGATCATCAGGGACGTCATGCTAGAATCAGTGTAGATGACTATAAAATATTACACGTCACGTTGTATAAATACTAAAAATATTCCTTTTGTGACATTTTATTTGCCAAATATATCAAGAGAATCTTTTTTCTAACGAATCAGACAACTGAAACATTTTTGAATAATATAGATACAAGTTTTAATGATTTGTAAGCATTTTATTGCCTATATTTGCAAAAATTAATTTGTAAAACTTAATATTTCTGCCTATGAAAGAAATCGAATGACAAGAATTGGAATGTACTTATCACTTTAAATGTACTATAAAGTACTTACACTACTTTTCATTATTATGAAATTCTAGCTAATACTAATAATTTTTAAGAAGAACTATGGATTTAAATTTAAGAAAAACGACATTGTTGGTTGGCTTGTGCTCTATGTTGGGAACAGGTTATGCCATACAAGTTAATGCTGAGCCGGCAATCAATACCGTTGCGGCTGTTCAGCAAACAAAGAAAGTAACGGGTCGTGTGAGCGATTCTCAAGGTCCGTTAATCGGTGCTACCGTCATGGTAAAAGGAACCAAAACGGGTTCTGTTACCGACTTGGATGGTAACTATTCAATTAATGCCAGTGAAGGCTCTGTCTTGGTCGTATCTTATGTCGGCTATGTCACACAAGAAATAAAAGTGGGTAGCAATCCGAGCATTAATTTTATAATGAAAGACCAAGGAAAGAATCTGAATGAGGTTGTCGTAATCGGTTATGGTACACAACGAAAAGAAGCCGTAACAGGTTCAGTTGTGTCAATGAAGGGCGATTTGATGCGTCAGGTTCCTGGTGCCGATATCACGAATGCGTTACAAGGACGTATCGCTGGTGTAGATATGACACAGGTTTCATCTAAGCCAGGTGCTACGATGCAGATCCGTATCCGTGGTACACGTTCTTTGAATGCAAGTAATGACCCGTTGGTCGTATTGGACGGAATTCCATTTGCTGGTTCAATTAGCGATATTGATCCTAATAACATCAAGTCGATGGATATTTTGAAAGATGCCTCTGCTACTGCTATTTATGGTTCACGTGGCGCGAACGGTGTAATCCTAATCACTACCTACAGAGGTATGATGGAGCAAAAAGCCAAAGTAACTTATAATGGTTATATAGGTCTTAAAACATTATTCGCTAAGTATCCGATGATGAATTCTGATCAGTTTGTGAAGATGCGTAAATATGCGGGTAAGTATACCAATGGTCTTGATGAATCCGACGACACGAACACAGATTGGCAAGATTTGTTGTACAAGAACAGCATCGTGACCAATCATGATGTAGGTCTGGCAGGTGGTTCAGCGACAGGTGCCTATAATGTGGGTGTATCTATTTATCGTGACGAGTCACTGCTCCCGCAGCAGAATTATAACCGTTATTCTATGCGATTCTCTATGGATCAAGAGATCGGTAAATACGTGAAAGTAGGACTTAGTACGAATACCAGTTATGCCGTAACCAACGGAGCAAGTCTTGGTCTATATAGTACATTAAGTTCTACACCTATATCAAATCCATATAATGATGATGGTACTTTGAAAAGAGTAGTAAGCAGTTCTATGGATGATACGTATGTTATAACCAGAGATGTCATCAATGGTCTCGGTGATAAATGGAAAGATCAGACAAAAGCCTTCGGAACCTACAACTCATTCTATGGTGAAGTAAAAATCCCCGGAGTGGAAGGTCTGAAGTATCGTCTGAACGTAGGTCTAAACTATCGTCATTCCGATGGAGGTTCTTATACAGGGGAGGGTGTGTTCAGTTCTACGGCTGCGACACCATCGTCCGCATCCAATACAAAGGCGACGACAACCAATTGGGCTGTGGAGAATCTGTTGACTTATGATAAGACGTTTGGTAAGAACACCATCAATTTCACTGGATTATATTCAGCAGAACAGACACAATATACCAGCCTATATGCGTCAGCGACAAAGATTCCGAACGATGCATTCCAATATTACAATTTAGGACAGGCTTTAGGAGAAATCTCCATCCCGCCGGGCAGTCAGGGCTATTATGAAAGTGGACTGATGTCATGGATGGGTCGTATTATGTATTCTTATGATGACAAGTACATGATATCAGCAACCTTGCGTTCTGATGCTTCATCACGCCTTGCCAAAGGTCATCAGTGGCATACATATCCAGCTATCTCAGTAGGTTGGAATATTGCAAAAGAGAATTTTATGAAGAGCGTGACTTGGGTGGATAACCTGAAACTGCGTTTCGGTTATGGTGAAACATCTAACCAGGCTGTTAATCCTTATAAGACATTGGGTCTGCTTTCTACCCGTCCATACAATTTCGGTTCTACGACAGCGGTAGGATATTATGTATCCCAATTGCCTAATGATCAGCTCGGTTGGGAATACTCTAAGACATATAATGTCGGTCTTGATTTCTCTCTCTTCAAAGGTCGCTTGAGCGGTACATTTGAATATTACGTAACCAATACCAGCGATTTGCTACTGAGCGTCAATCTGCCTTCTACTTCAGGCGTAAGCAGTTATATGGCAAATGTAGGTAAGACGCAAAACAAAGGTTTCGAACTCTCTCTGAACGGAACTATCATCGACAATTTTAACGGTTGGACATGGGAAGCTGGACTGAACTTGTATTCTAACCACAATGAACTGAAAGAACTGGCATCAGGTTCTTTACGTGATGAGGCCAACTGGTGGTTCGTTGGTTCTCCTATCAACGTCATTTATGACTATAATAAGATTGGTTTGTGGCAAACAGACGAAGCCGCTGCGATGGCTATAGAGGAACCGGGCGGAAATGCTGGTATGATCAAAGTACAGTATACAGGTGATTACGACGCTAACGGACTTCCTACACGTGCAATCAACTCTACCGACAGACAAATCATCAAGGTCGATCCTGAATGGGAAGGTGGTTTCAATACCAGAGTCGCTTATAAAAACTGGGACTTAAGTCTTGTAGGCGCATTTAAACATGGTGGTACACTTATTAGTACATTGTATAGTTCATCAGGTTATCTGAATATGCTCACAGGTCGTCGTAATAATGTCGATGTAGACTATTGGACAGAAGACAATACCGGAGCTAAATATCCAAAACCAGGCGGTATCCAGAGTGGTGATAATCCTAAATACGGAAGCACACTCGGTTATTTCAGTGGTTCTTATCTGAAAGTTCGTACTATCACATTGGGTTATAACTTCAAACAGGCATGGATGGAAAAGGCTGGTATCAGTGCTTTGCGTCTTTATGCTACTGTACAGAACCCATTCGTATTATTCTCACCGTACCACGATGAGTCAGGTATGGATCCTGAGACCAACTCTTATGGTAATGAAAACCAAGCTGTAAATTCTACTTATCAGAGTAGACTGGCAGTGATAGGTACCAACTCTCCTTGTACCCGCAACTATCTGTTTGGTGTAAATGTAACTTTTTAAATAACTATGGAAATGAAAAAACATTATATAAAATCGATTATAGGTGTAGCCTTCGCCGGTATACTTTTATCAAGTTGCTCGGATATACTGAATGAGACACCGAGAGCAACCTATACTCCGGATTATTTTAAGACAGCAGAAGGAGTGCAAGGTGGTATCACATCCTTGTACGGTCATCTGAGAAATATATGGGGTAATGGATATTGGTTGAATGCTTGTGAGACAGGTACTGATGAATATACTTGGGCTCAATCTGCCGATGGTAACTTTAAAGATATGGACTTAGACGGCTCAGGAAATCTTACATCATCAAGTAGCCGTTCAGACTTGTTGTGGGGTTATTCGTACTCGGATATCAATACAGCCAGTGGAATTATAGAAAATGGTGGAAATGCAGGTGTTGACGCATCTCTTGTTGCCGAAGCTTATTTCTTTAGAGCATTCGACTATTTCATGCTTACACAAACTTTCGGAGGAGTTCCACTTGACTTGGGTAGTGGTGAATTGAAATTCAATACGACAGCAGTGCGCGTTTCAACACGTAATACTGTTGCAGAGGTCTATACAAAATGTGTATTCCCTGACTTGTTGAAAGCAATTTCCGATTTACCGGAAAAAGGAAGAGTAACGGGTGGCGTGACAAAGACTGCTGCAAGACTTTTCTTGTCAAAAGCATATCTTACTTATGCTTGGTGGCTTGAAAATCCGAAGAATATTGCTACATATCCGACATGCGACCGTACAGATCCGGATGGACACAATGCCGCTTATTATTTTCAGAAGGCTTATGATGTAGCAATAGAGGGCATAAAGAACCCTGGAGCTTACGCTTTACAGAATTCTTTCTATAATTTGAATGTAGGTAGCAATGACAGAAATAGTGAAATGGTGCTTTATGCCGACCATATCGAAAGTAGTGAATATTATGATGACAACAGCCATTCTTATGGTTCAGCAGGTTCGCCGAGTAACTTTGCTGCTTGGATGGTAACATGTAATTATACGAATGTACGAAGCAATGCGGCTGCAGATTGGTCTGGTGCCTCTATCAGTTCTGTACAACGTGAAGCTGCTCAGTCTTATGGTCGTCCATGGACTCGTATGGCTCCAACTGTGAATGCTATCATCAATAATTTCCCTGATAAGGTTTATGACTCACGTTATGATGGTACTTTCGTTACTTGCTATCGTGGCAACTGGAACAGAGCAGGAAGGACAGAAGTTACTTTGTATAATGCCAATGGACTTCCTATCATTCAAAATGATTCGGTTATGACTTTCTTGCCTATAGATGATGCGAATATCAATTATTCTAATTCACCTTATAAGAGTAATATTGGTGCTGGCGTTTTGCCAGGCAGGGCAGACTTCGTAATAGGCGTGAGCGGTATTAGCCGTATCTTGTATCCAGGTCTGTGGAAAATCGGTACATACCGTACAGACAACAATGGAGGAATGGGACAGCCTAATGGTTCTATCACACGTCCTTATCCGATAGCAAAATTCTCTGAATTATATCTTATTGCTGCAGAAGCAGCTGTAAAGGGTGCTACGACACAAAGTGGCTATTCTGCCCGTGAACTTGTGAATGTACTTCGTGCCCGTGCCGGTGTATGGACATATAGTAACAGTGGTAACTGCAAAAAGATTGCCGATTACAGCAAAAAACTGACAGAAGAAACACCTCAGACGATAACCATTGATTATATTCTGGCAGAGCGCAGTCGTGAATACTTCGGTGAAGGTCAACGTTGGTGGGATTTGGTCCGCACACAAAAGTGGGCAGACTATGCTGGAACATATCAGATATGTGGTGCAAATACAGGTGATCATACGTTGAAGACATATACACGTACAATAAAAGATTTTATGTATTTAAGACCAATTCCACAAGGTCAGATTGATGCACTTCAAATGACGGATGAAGAAAAGACAGCTTATCAGAATCCGGGATATTAATTAATAAAATTAACAAGAAAATCGGACAAGTTTTTACTTGCCCGATTTTTTTGTACCTCCTTTCGATGGTGGAAATTTCTTTGCGGTGTTTTGATAGATACACTTTTTGTGTAATAAGGATATGTTCCCATGGTTCTCTTTCAATTCGAGACTGGTGACGATTTAAGTGATACTTTGCGGTGTCTTTCCTTATAAATACCTTTATGAAATGATAGAATGACATCGTCTTTGAAGGCCGAATAATTCCCTGTCGCGCGAGAAAATTTCCCTTTAAGGAAAAATAATTTCCCTTGAAGAATAAAAAAATCCGCTTCAAGGGAAATTTTCTCGCGCGACGGGGGATTTATTTCGACTGTTTGTTAAATCTCAAAATCTACATGTGAACTGCTGATTCCCAGTTCGTCGGTCCGTTTTCCGGGCGCCGCACCGCTAATCGTAATCGTATATTTGCCTTTCAGCAATTTGGCATTGCCGTCTTCTGTGGTGGTGGACAACTGTTCTGCGGGTATATCAATCTTTACCGTAGCAGATGATTCCGGTTGTATACTTACACGCTTGAATGCAACCAACTTCTCAACAGGAGAGGATATACCTGCGTTCGGAGCGGACAGATATACCTGTGCCACCTCGTCAACTGACTGTTTGCCGTCGTTAGCCAACTTGACTTCAACGGTGATAGGTTGACCTTTCTTTATTTTACCTATTATATTAGCTTCACTATAAGTGACATGACCGTAAGACAATCCATACCCGAAAGGATACATGATGTTGTCTTTCATATACTTGTAAGTTCTGCCCTGCATGGCGTAATTGTCGAAGGCTGGCAGTTTGTCTACAGATACAGGGAATGTGATGGGCAGACGGCCGCTGAAATTGGCATCACCGAATATCAAGTCTCCTAAAGCATATCCACCTTCCTGACCGGGGTACCATGCCATTACTACAGCATCGGCTAACTCTGATATCTCTTTGACATCAATAGGACTGCCACCTGTCAGTATAACGACAATCTTGTCTTTCTTTATCTTTTTTACATTACGCAGATAGTTCATCTGAGATTCTGGCAGACTGATGCCTACTCTGTCACCTCTGCTTGATGAGGCTATCGCTTCGCCTTCTTCACCCTCCATGTTGCCGTTGTTGCCCATAACGATAATGGCGACTTCCGATTCACTCGATTCTCTGACTGCCCAATTCATATTGTTCAGTTCGTTGGTAATCTGCATAAATGCGGGACGGTAGTTGACACTGGTGCCGTTGCTGACCTTTGATACGATACCCTGGAGATACGTGCAGTAACGGTTTGACAGTCCGAAATAATTGCCCATCAGATAAAATGCATCCGATGCACCGGGACCAGCGACAAATAATGTACGTATGTTCTTATCCAAAGGCAATATGCCGTCGTTCTTCAATAGAACCATACTTTCCAGTGCGGCTTGCTTGGCAATGGCGGTATGGGCATCGCTGCAGATAACGGATTCCTGAATATGGTTATACGGACAATCACTGTCAGGTTGCAGTATACCCAGTTTAAGTCTTGTCATCATCAGTGGCAGGAGAGCGTTGTCGAGGTCTTTCTCTGTAAGCAACTTCTGGTCTAGTGCCTGCCTCAACGCCTTGAATGTATTGCCGCACTCCAGGTTTAATCCAGCTTTGATGGCTATGGCACAAGCCTCGGCTTCGCTTTTGGCTATTTTATGCCCTTCGTATATATCTGTTACGGCGCCACAGTCGGAGACGATATGTCCTTTGAATCCCCATTGCTTTCTAAGTATATCTGTCAACAGATACGTGCTGCCCGAACAACTTTGTCCGTATACGGCATTATAAGCTCCCATAATCGTTTCGACATGACCTTTTTGGACAAGCATTTTAAAAGCCGGCAGGTATGTTTCAAACAAATCCTGTTTCGTAGGGTTGATGTCGGCTTCGTGACGAGTGGCTTCGGGACCGGAGTGGACGGCAAAATGCTTGCCGCAGGCTCCTACCTTTAAATAAAAAGGATCGTTTCCCTGCATGCCTTGCACATAAGCGGTACCCAGTGTACCTGTAAGGAACGGGTCTTCGCCGTAAGTCTCCATGCCGCGCCCCCAACGAGGATCGCGGAATATATTGACGTTAGGCGACCAGAACGTAAGTCCGGCATTGCGTGAATAATTCTTAATCTTTTGTGCCACATTATATTTTGCTCTACCTTCAGAAGCTACGGCATCACCTATGTTCTTGACCAGCATTGGGTCGAACGTAGCTCCCAGACCGATGGGTTGGGGAAAAACGGTAGCCCGTCCGTCTCGTCCCACGCCATGAAGACCCTCGCTCCACCAGTCATAAGGTTTGATACCCAAATGCTCTATGGCAGGAGTTTCGTTCATCAGTTGATTGATTTTCTCGTCGACGGTCATCTCCGAGATAATCTTGACGGCCTTCTTTCGCATCAGGTATTCTTTGCCGTTTTGTGCAGATACATTAGTACACAATAAGACGGCAAACGCAATAATAACGTTTCTGTAATGATTCATATTCGTAATATCGTTAGTAATTAATATATAATGCAAATATAATAATAAATTTGTGCCAAATGTTATTTTGTTTGTTATATGTAACATAATGAAACATTCTGAGATGCCTATGAAACATTTAGAAACATGTAAAAATGTTATTATATGTATCTTTGCAAACGAATACTGATAATATATCATGAAGATTCTATAACTAAATTATTTCATTATGAAATGCACAAGCAAAATGATTAAAGCCTTCGGGCTCT
>ERZ795062.530-NODE-530-length-31571-cov-113.926958_pt1 | contig 31571 bp, 29 predicted proteins | sample MGYA00375146_ERZ795062 | MGnify/ENA primary metagenome ERZ795062 (study PRJEB30191, sample SAMN05720281) | activated sludge metagenome | isolation source: Anaerobic digester | place: USA | collected 2015-07-16 ...
CTATGTCGGCCTTGATCGCTGTTAGGGTTACTCTCAATGTGCTCTCCCCCTTTTCATTTTTGTGATCAAGACGCAGTTGCGCATATAATTTTACACTAAAATGCACAAATGTTAAATTAAACGTCCGAGGTCGGTCCAGTTTGATTGTTCGTATTGATATGAAAAAAGATGATATAGAATTTAATATGTGGTATCATATTGCTGTAGGTAGGAATGGTAATTATTAACAACAAATAGAAACCGTTAGGAAGTGATAGAAATGGAAAAGCTGCTTACGCCCAAGGATGCGGCCGAAATCCTTTCGCTTTCGCCTGTGACGATAAAAAAATGGCTTTGGCAGGGAAAATTAAAAGGAATCAAAGTGGGCAGCGTATGGCGGATCAGAGAAAGCGATCTAAAGGCATTTCTAAGGACAGGCAATGACGATGAAGAGAAGTTGAGCAGGGATGACCTGGAAGCTGTAAAACGCGGCCTGGAAGACATCAAAGCCGGCAGGTACGTAACACTGGAAGAGTACGAGCAAGATAAAAGGCCGTGAGCTATGAAGTAAGGCTCTCCCGTGAAGCCGTAAAAACTCTGGATCGCATGGACTCTAAAACCGAAAAACGTATCCGCAGTCGGCTGCACGAACTGTCCGATGATCCGCTCGATCCGCGGTTGAGCAAGTCGTTGACGGATATGAAAGGGCTGCGCTCGTCCCGCGTCGGCGGGTGGCGGATACTTTATACAATAGATAACTCCGCTAATGCGGTAATTGTATTAGCCGTGCGACCGCGCGGGCAGGCTTACAGGCATCTCTGGTAGTTGAAATATCGGTATGGCATCCTGTATCTTAAACTGAAAAAAGTTAGCCCCAAAGCCGAACATATGCTTTGAGGCCAACTTCGTATCCTTGTCTTTTTATCTGGTTTCTTTATATCTGGCCAAAGCCCTCCCAAGCCTTTCGCCCGCCTCTTCGGCAGTTTCCGGCGGGACCTTCGCGAAGGAAAGCCTCAAGGTGGATCTGTCGGCAGTCAAGACGTCGGGATAAAAGGCAGCCCCCGGCACGACTCCCACCTTTTCTTCAAGCACCGCAAATTTGGCAAAGTCGAAGCAGTCCTTCAGCCATGGCACGCGGGCCCAGATGAAAAACCCTCCCTTGGGCAGGTCGTAGGTCATGCCCTGAGGCGCCGTCTTTTCCTGCAAAAAGCGATGCAGAGCGTCCCTTCTCGTCCTGTAGGTATCGGCCAGCTTGGCAAGGTGGGCTTTCATGTCGATATTTCGCAACAGCTCCCAGGTCGCCCTCTGCAGAAATGCCGGAAGGGACAGCTTCGTCGCAAGCACAAGTTCTCCCATTTGAGATGTAATCTTTGAGGGCACGACCATATATCCGCACCTTATGCCCGGCGCTATGATCTTCGAGAAACTTCCAAGATATATGACCCTGTCCTCTTCTTGGGCGAGGCTGATATAAGACCCTTCGTGTTTCCCCTCGTACCTGAGGTATCTGTAGGGATCGTCTTCTATGATCAAAAAGCCATACCGCGATGCCAGCTCCAATATTCGTCTCTTTCGTTCATCGCAAGTTACGCACCCCGACGGGTTTTGAAAGTTCACTATCGTGTAAAAGAGTTTAACCTTGTTTTGAGATAAGACCCTTTCCATTTCCTCGACTATAGGGCCGTCCTTGTCGACGGGAACGCTTACGAACCTTGCCCCTTCCTTGCCGAAGGCAAGAAGGGCCTCCGGATAGGTGGGATTTTCGACCAGCACGGTGTCGCCCGGCTCTACAAAGGCCTCGGAAACCAGGTTAAGCCCGTCCTGCGACCCGTTGGTCATTATCACGTTTTCCCCGCCGTAGCTTTGCGGCAAAAGTTCGTCTTCCTTCATCCATTCGGCTATCCATTCCCTAAGCTCCGTTATCCCCGTGGAAAGGGGATAGTAGCTGAGGATTCCGGGATCCCTCAAAGCCCTCTCGATGGTCTCCCGCAGCAAATCTACGGGATACATCTCGCTCGAGGGCTCGCCCGCCGTCAGCGAGATTGCGTTGTGTTTCTTTACGAGTATCATCATCTCCGTGATGGCGGAAGGCTTGATCCTCTCGGTGACCCTTTTACCCAGCAATGACATTATGTCCAACCCTACATCACTCCTTTTTATAGAATTCAGTGGCCTTAACAGGACATTAATGCTAAAACAGGCGTAAGCGTAAGTACGGATTGCATTGCATAAATATTAAAATAAAATTACAGAAAAAGATAGAAAGGAGCAAAACACATTTGAAGGCCCGAACTAAATTAACCTTGGCGTCAATTTTTATTTATTCGGCAGCTTTATTCGAACCCTTGCCTTCTCAGGCCGAGACCTCAATGATACAAGAGGGCGATCTTTTAAGCTTGGAACAATGCATAGAGATAGCCCTTCAGGCCCATCCCGACGTCATGGGCGCTCAAAAGAAGGTTGAAGCCCAGGAAAGCAGGGTTGGCCAGGCAATGTCGCAAAATTACCCCGAGCTGTCCGCATCCACCAACTACTCGAGAAGCTCTCCGTCAGGCGGAAGCACCCGCTCAAATTACTCCAGCGACGTCTCCCTATCTCAAATTATAACCGACTTCGGTCAGCGGGAAAGGAAGATAGGCATTGAGAGAGAAAACGTCACGGCGACAGGATTTGAGGCGGACAACACGAAAAGAAATATTGCCTACGGCGTCTCGGAGGCCTACTACGGGGTGCTGGCTGCTAAGAGAAACGTCTCCGTGGCCGAGGATACCGTGAGACAGTTTGAGGAACACTTAAGGCAGGCTCAGGGCTTTTACGAGGCAGGCACGGCGCCCCGCTTCGACGTAACGAAGGCGCAGGTGGATTTGAGCAACGCCCGCCTCGAGCTAATAAAGGCCAGGTCCTCGCTTGAGATAGCGTGGAAGACCTTGAGCAACGCCATGGGCTTTGCCGACACGCCCTCCTATGACATAGCCGACGACATGGACTTCAAGGCCTACGATATAACGAAACAGGAGGCGCTGGCGAGGGCTTTTGAAAACAGGCCGGACCTCAAGGCTCAAGAAACCGGCGAGGTCGCGGCACAAAAATCGCTGGAGCTTGCGGCCAGGGGCGATTCTCCGACTCTTTCGGCCTACGCAGCATACAACTTTGAAGGCGAAAACTTTCCACTGGATGAGGGATGGAACTTCGGCGTGACCATGAGCATTCCCCTTTTTGACGGGTATCTCGTGGAATATCAGACGAAGGAAGCGGCCGCCAACCTGGAGGAAGTTAAGTTGGCCACTTCATCCTTGAGAAACGACATCTCCCTCGAAATCGAAGAGGGTTATCTTTCCTTGATCGAATACGGCGAAAGCGTGGAAGTGTCCAGGCTAATGGTCAGGCAGGCGGAGGAAAACCTGGAGCTGGCCCTTGGAAGATATCAGGCGGGAGTTGGAAGCCCCATCGAGGTTACGGATGCCACGGTGGCTTTAAACGACGCCAGGAGAAATTACGTTCAGGCCCTTTACGATTACAGGATGGCCGAAATTACGCTTAAAAGTGCGATGGGAGAGAATTTGCCGTGAAAAAGAAGATGTTATTTGTCCTCGTCATAGGAGCGGTGCTTTTCGCTGTCTTTGGCAGGGGGGTTTTTAGCAGGAAGGAGGGCGTAAACTACGATATGGCGCCCGTCGAAAGGCGCGATATCTCTTCTTTCGTGACTGCCATAGGAAACGTTTCGGCGGTGACGACCGTAGAAGTGGGAACTCAGGTCTCCGGGACTATAAGGGAAATCTATGCAGATTACAACTCCACCGTGCATAAGGGGCAGATAATAGCCCTCATAGATCCCACCACCTTTGAAGCCCAGGTGGAACAGGCAAAGGCCAACCTCATGCAGGCAAAGGCCGGGCTGCAGAGGGCACAGGCCACCCTTGCCGATGCGAAAAGAAACCTCGACCGCCAGAAGATGCTCTGGGAGAGGGACTTAATCGCAAGGAGCGACCTCGATTCTGCCCAGACCGACTACGACCTTGCAGTGGCAGGTGTGAGCGAGGCCGATGCGAACGTCCTTCAGGCTCAGGCTTCATTAAAGAAGGTCGAGACCGACCTCGGCTACACCAGGATCTACTCTCCCGTCGACGGCATAGTGGTCTCCCGCGACGTGGACGCAGGGCAGACCGTGGCGGCGAGCTTTCAGACGCCTACGCTTTTTACCATAGCTCAGGACCTCACCAAGATGCAGATAGAGACCAACGTGGACGAAGCCGACATAGGAAACGTGAGAGAAGGACTGGAGGTGCCCTTCACAGTCGATGCCTACCCCAACGCCGTCTTTTCGGGCAGGATAAAGCAGGTGAGGATAGCATCGAGCGTCGTCGAAAACGTGGTAACCTATCCTGTGATTATCGACGTGTCCAATCCCGATTTGATGTTAAAACCCGGCATGACGGCAAACGTGACCATAATTACCGATAAAAAGGAGAAAGTCCTGGCCGTGCCGAGCGCTGCCTTCAGATACAGGCCTTCCGCTTACGAAGGAGAGCTCCTGCGAGGCCGGGTCCTTTGGGTGTTGGAGGAGGGACGTCCCCTTCCCGTACAGGTAGAGACGGGAATAACCGACGGGGCTTATGTGGAGATAAAAAGCGACGATCTTAAAGAGGGCGATCGCGTCATAATCGGCGAGGAAGCAGGTTCCACAAAGGGAAGGGCAAGCGCAAGGAGATTTCCCCTCTAGGGAGATGGGTTGGAAATGGCGTTAATAGAAGTGAAAGACGTACGAAAGGTTTACAGGATGGACGGCGTGGAGTTCGAGGCCCTGAAGGGGGTTTCCTTTTCTATCGAAAAGGGAGAATTCGTGATAATAATGGGTCCTTCGGGGTCGGGCAAATCAACCCTTATGCACATATTGGGAGCTCTGGACGTACCCACGTCCGGCTCCTACCTTCTGGACGACAGGGAGATCACCGACATGACGAGAGATGAGCTAGCCCGCGTCAGAAACGCAAAGATCGGCTTCATATTTCAGGGGTTTAACCTCCTTCCCAGGATGAATGCCATGGAAAACGTGGAGCTTCCCATGCTCTACGCGGGACTTCCAGCGGCAGAGCGAAAGCGAAAGGCCGAGGAGGCACTGGAGCTGGTGGGTTTGCTTGATTGGGCCGATCACAGGCCGAACCAGCTCTCGGGAGGCCAGCAGCAGAGAGTGGCCATAGCTAGGGCGCTGGTGAACGATGCCCCCCTTCTTTTGGCCGACGAACCGACGGGAAGCCTGGATTCCAAGACCGGTGCTCAGGTAATGGAAATGTTGGTGAGTTTGAACGAAAAACGGGGCATAACGGTGGTGCTCGTGACCCACGATAGCAACATCGCAAGCTACGGAAAGAGGGTCATAGGTGTTTTAGACGGCTTGATATCGAGCGACGGGTCGAAGGAAAAAGTCGAAAGTCGGGTGGGTGCCGAATGATATCCTTTGTCGAGACCTGCCGCGTTTCCTTCAGGGCCATAGTTTCAAACAAGATGCGCTCGGGCCTTGCCATGCTAGGCATAGTCATAGGCGTTGGGGCGGTCATAGCTATGCTTGCGCTGGGTGCAGGCGCTACTTTTCAGATAAAAAGCGTCATGTCCAGCATGGGAAGCAATCTGCTCATGATACGGCCCGGGACGGTAACCTCGGGAGGCATCCGCATGGGTGCCGGCAGCATCCCCTCGCTGACTTTAAGCGACGCCACGGCCATAAAAGAGGAATGTCCGTCCATCGAAGAAGTGCTGGCCCAATACTCAGGGGTGGCTCAGGTGGTCTACGGAAACCAAAACTGGTCAACACAAATTTCCGGCGTCACTGAAGGAGTATTCGTGGTCAACGACTGGCAGCTGAAGTTGGGGCGTCCCTTCACGGAGCAGGACATAAGAAGCGCCGCCAAGGTGGCCATACTTGGGACGACCGTGGCACAAGAGCTTTTTGGATATTCCGACCCCGTGGGCGAGACGATCAGAATAAAAAACATACCCTTTCAGGTGATAGGCGTGCTTGAGTCCAAGGGCGAATCGAGCTGGGGCAGGGATCAGGACGACGTAGTCATGGTGCCCGTAACGACGGCGCAGAAGAGGCTCTTTGGCATGTCAAGAGCAGACATGGTCTCCTCCATAACGGTCAAGGTGAGGTCTGAGGATTTGATGTCCAAAGCGCAGGAAGAGGTGACGTTCCTTTTGAGGCAGCGCCATAAGATTTCTTCCTCTCAGGACGATGACTTCACCGTCAGGAACATGGAGCAGGCCATGGAGGCCGCCCAAGAGTCCATGAAGGTGATGTCGCTGCTTTTGGGCTCCATAGCGTCGGTATCGCTGTTGGTGGGCGGCATCGGCATAATGAACGTAATGCTCGTTTCGGTCACCGAGCGCACCAGGGAGATAGGCATACGCATGGCCGTAGGTGCAACTTCAAGGGACATAATGCTTCAGTTTCTGGTGGAATCGGGGATGCTTTCCATGACCGGCGGAGCGGTGGGGGTCTTCCTTGGGGCGCTTTTGTCTTACGTGCTGTCGCACGCCTTCAGCTGGCAGACCGTGGTGCTTCCCGGCTCCGTTGCCTTGTCCTTTGGCTTTTCCGCCATGGTCGGCATCGTCTTTGGCTTGTACCCTGCCTACAAGGCTTCGCTTTTAAACCCCATAGAGGCACTTCGGTACGAATGAGGAATGAGCAATGGGAGGTGTTTTAGGTGTTTATGGCCCATACCTTGCGCACCAAGGCTTGCGAGGAGCTGATAGACATTACGCGTACGGTGGAGGAGGACGTAAGCTTTTCAGGCATAAAGGAGGGCTTATGTGTGGTTTACGTCCCCCATACGACGGCGGCCGTTACGGTAAACGAGCACGCCGATCCCGACGTCAGGCAAGACATATTAAAGCAGCTTAAGGTATTGGTTCCCAAGGATTGCGACTACTCCCACCTCGAGGGTAACTCCGACGCCCACATAAAGTCTAGCCTCATCGGCACCTCGCAGGTCATACCCATCCATGGTGGTCGTTTAATGCTCGGTACCTGGCAGGGCATATTTTTCTGTGAGTTCGACGGGCCGAGGGACAGGTGCTTTTATGTTTTATTAAAATAAAAAGTTTTACAGAGAAAGAACGCGGGGCGGACACAAATAGTTCCCCTGGATCTAGTTATATAAATCTAGTTATATATTAAATATAGTTAGGGGTCGCCAGGCGTACATGAGGGGGTCGCCACGTGTACCGGTGGGGTACGTCAGCGTACTGGTTGTGAATTCCCGGCGAGCTCACGCGGAATTTTCATGCAGAAAATTTTATTATTTTGAAAGTTTGCCCTATTGTCAAAATAAGATATTTGTGATATAAAAAACATATATGGTTTCGGGGAAACGATGATCCCTTTTTCATTAAGTTGTTCGGGGAACGTCCGGCCAGGAAGATGTCGGTACCATGGCTGACATGGTGAAAGGATCCCTGGAGTCCATCCCTAGTTTCTAAGGGCGCAATAGGTTTGGGGGGATCCTGTTCCTTCCGCAAGGGAGGATCGAAAATAGTGAGGTGAACGGAATGTTGACAACAATTGCTGTAGTTTTGGTCGTCCTATGGCTTTTAGGACTTGTGACATCGAACACCATGGGGGGCCTTATCCATGTTCTCCTGGTCATAGCCATTATAATGTTCCTGCTTCGAGTCATCAGGGGATAACCCGATCAAGATTCTTGACCTCTTTGAAAAGTCGGTCTATCGTTTCAAACAGCGGGTCTACCGCGTCGCCGGCGACGTGATGTGCCGCGAGCACGCTTTTCACGCGCCGGCGTTCTTTTGCGCTCTGCAACTGCCCGCGCTTCGATTCGATCCCCATGCTCAACAACAACCCGTGCAGCTGGTTTTTCACCATCACGATCGTCTCTACCAGCGTCTTGCGTGTCTTGATCACCCGCCTGAGCTCCTCGCTCTCCGGTGAACACAGATGCGCTTCCGGCAGCATATCCTTCTCCAGAAACTCAGCCATCGTCAGCCTCACCGTGCCTTTCTCCCTCCAGGGTCAATGACCCCGGAGAAATCGTAAACCTTTCGTCCAGGTTTTTCGTGAGGCAACTCGCCGTCTTGACCCTCCATTTTCTAGACCCTATAATAGCAGTTGCCAATGGCGCTATTTATTGGGCCTAGATTTAGGGTCTAGAGGAGGGTTCACATGAAACAGGTCAAGGTCGGGCTCGATGAATCGCACGTCAAATTGCTTGAACAGTTCAAGCGCTTCGGATTCAAGGACAAAAGCGAAATGGTTCGTTTTGCCCTGGATCTATATGTGAAGGATATGGCCAATCGACGTTTGCGCGAATCGGCGGCCCTTTACGCCCAAGTTTACGAAGAGGACGCCGAGACCCGAGAATGGATGAAGGCAAACACCGCGGAGTGGCCGTCATGAGCGTGTTAAAACGGGGGATGGTGATAGACATCGACCTTGATCCCACGAAGGGCTCCGAGACGGGGAAAGTTCGTCCCTGCGTGGTCGTTACCAACGACGTTTACAACGAGCGCGTTCCCGTTATTCAGGTGGTGCCCATAACGGCCTGGAGCGAAAAGAAGGCCAGGATCATCACAAACGTTGAAATAGATCCGACCCCCCGAAACGGGCTGACCAAAAAATCCGTCGCTGACTGCCTGCAGACCAGGCCCGTCGATTACGCCGAGCACCTTGTCAGGGTGTGCGGCGAGCTTGAAGAGGACGTGATCTCAAAGATCGACGAGGCCCTAAGGGTCGTCTTTGGCCTGGACGGATAGACTGCGGTATGAAACATTTTTACGGAGTCAACTATAAGGAATTGACCTTGGGGGAAAAAATAGACCTTATGAGTGAGCATGGCAAAGATCACCCTGATGGGTTTATGAGCGACGGACATGATTGCCTTTTTGTAGGAGAATCCTTCCTCACGTTTCTTGAGGTAGTATTCCCTGAACGTCTTATTGTGCCTTGCCACCATTACGGCCATGAGCCAGATTACCCGCCTAAGATGTCTATTCCCCCTCTTGGATATCTTGCTCTGTCCTACGTATCTGCCGGACTGATGGACAGTAGGATCAAGCCCTTCGTAAGCGATGAGCTTTTTGTAGTTATCGAAACGGTTCACATCCCCAATTTCGGCCAGGAAGTGGATGGTAGTTACGTCTCCGATACCCTTGATGGATTTGAGGATCTCCAAATCTTCGACTGCACACTCTTGGCACATATCGGTCAAGATGCAGTTGAGCTTTTAAAGCTTTCCTCAGAGCAAAAGGAGCTGAGAGATTTTTTGAGAGAGGATGAACTCTCTGGCAGGGCTCATACAAGCTATGGAATTTCTTGCCAAAGGCAAGATCTTTTCAGGCGAGATATCCGGTCGTCTTCCTTTGCCTTCTGGCTTGATGAGTTTTGCTACTTAAGAAGCAGAAAGGGTCTTTATCATCCAGGCAGAAGGATAACTTTTAAGGAGGTTGAGGATCCCTAAGGGTTTTATAACCCAGGTGAATGAAGTTCTCCTGCCTCAGCCTTAGATATATTACATACAGATGGGATGAACCCCTGTGTATGTAACAGGTATAACATAATTCATAGTAGGAGGTGATAAGATGGCACAGATCCAGCCCGGTAATATCATCAAAGGGGCCTTTTGGCCCGAAACGGTTAGGGTGATTTCAGCCAAATCTATAGGCAGAAACCGAATGAGGATCGAAGCCGTAGGACTAAAAACCCAGTGCTTTTATAACCAAATACTCTCCGAAGAAGATGCAAGGCTCGCCGAAATCATAGAAGAGAGGCCCTTCGCTTTCTCATCCGACGGAGAGTCGCTTTTCCTTTACCTTGAATCCCACCGCATAAGAAACGCCTTTCAGTTCGACCCGCTGTATGCGGTAAACGTCTCTCAGATCGACCCTTTGCCTCACCAAATTGAGGCTGTGTATAACTATATGATGCAAAACCCCCGCATCAGATTTCTCTTAGCAGACGACCCTGGCGCTGGAAAAACTATAATGACTGGCCTCCTTTTAAAAGAACTTAAATACCGCGGGCTCGTGGAAAGGACGCTCATCGTCGTTCCCGGGCACTTAAAAGACCAGTGGCTCAGGGAAATGAAAGAAAAGTTTCAAGAGCATTTTTCAATCGTAGACAGGAACGTAATGAATACAGAATGGGGCAAAAACGTTTTTGCCGACAAAAACCAGGTCATAATCTCCATGGACTTTGCCAAGCAGGAGGATGTGAGATTTGCCCTCGAAGACGTCAAATGGGATCTATGTATAGTAGATGAGGCGCACAAGATGTCTGCCTATAAATACGGCCAAAAGATCAGCAAAACACAGCGATATGCCTTTGGCGAGCTCGTTTCGCGCATCGCGACTTATCTAATTTTCCTTACAGCAACGCCTCATCGGGGAGACCCTGAAAACTTCCGCCTTCTGCTCGACCTTTTGGAGCCGGGCCTCTTCGCCAACACTTCTATGCTTTCTGAATCCATCCAAAATAAAGATAACCCCCTATTTTTAAGGAGGTTGAAGGAAGATCTAAAGAATTTTGAAGGAGCCCCAATTTTTCCGCCAAGAACAGTGGAAACGATAAAGTATTATTTATCGGACGATGAAAAGAAGCTCTATAACGCTGTAACAGAATATGTCGAAAAGCACTTCAACAAAGCGTTAGAAAAAGAGAAACGCAACGTGACATTCGCCCTTACCATCCTCCAGCGGCGTCTCGCCTCAAGCTTGCGCGCCATAAGAAAATCATTGGAAAGAAGGTACAAGCGCCTCAGAGAACTATACGAAAAGGGGTCTCTCATCCAGGAGGCCGGATATACAGCCGATGCATCGATCGACGAAGATTATATCGAGGATTTGGAAGAGAAAGAGCGATGGGAAAAAGAAGAACTGCTTGAAAGACTTACATCCGCTGAAACGCTCGAAGAACTTAAAGATGAAATAGAAAAGCTTGAAAGCCTCGTGGCTATGGCAAAAGAGGTCGAAAAAAAGGGAGTCGAAACGAAACTCAACGAACTTAAGAAAGTTATGGAATCGGAAAAACTCCAAGAGACAGAGACGAAGTTATTGATATTTACAGAATCCAAAGACACTTTGGAATACCTGGTCGAAAAACTCAAAAGTTGGGGTTATTCCGTAACGTATATTCACGGCGGAATGAACCTAGACGCAAGGATAAAAGCCGAAGCGGATTTTAAAAACCAAGCGCAAATTATGGTATCGACAGAAGCCGGCGGAGAGGGCATAAACCTCCAGTTTTGCTGGCTCATGGTCAACTACGACATCCCGTGGAACCCAAACCGTTTGGAGCAGAGGATGGGCAGGGTTCACCGATACGGCCAACGAAATGAAGTCCACATCTATAACCTGGTAGCGATAGATACGAGAGAAGGGCAAATACTAAGTAGATTATTTGAGAAGCTCTCGAACATCCGAAGCCACCTTGGCTCTGACAGGGTCTTTGACGTTATCGGTGAAGTATTGGTAGGAAAAAGCTTGAAAGACTTGATTATAGAGGCCATTGCTAACCGCAGGACGATAAAAGATATCCTTCAAGATTTTGAAAGGGTCCCAGACGAGGAGGCTATAAGGAAGGTAAGAGAGGCAAGCCTTGAAGCCCTCGCCGTGAGGCACATCGATTTAACCCGAATCCTCGGTGAGCAGCGAAGGGCCATGGAAAATAGGCTCGTTCCGGAGTATGTAGAAGAGTTCTTTAAAAGAGCCGCCAAAGCGCTCAATATCAAGATGGAAAAAAGGAAAGACGGCCTCTGGCGCATTGCTTCTGTGCCTTTTGAGATTCGCAACCAACCTCATGAATTTAAGACTAAATTTGGGGAAGTAGGAATAGAATACGCAAAAGTGTCTTTCGATAAGGACACTGCTGCTAACGCTAAGGCAGAATTCGTGGCGATGGGGCATCCGCTTTTAGAGGCAGTCGTAAATACCATCCTGAGCCGTTACGACCAAAGCGCGGCGGACGGAGCCACATTTATAGACCCTGAAGGCAAAAAAGATGGGATCGTCTGGTTTTTAGAGGCAGAGATAAAAGACGGGAAAAATGAGGTCGCCGGTAAAAGGCTGTTTGCGGTTTATCAGGACTTGGGGTCTGAAAGCTACAAAGCAGAAGGAAGCGACGAAAAAGATACACAGAATCCGCCTTTCCAGCCTCTATCTCTCGTGAGCCCCGCAATTCTCTGGGACCTTAAACCTTTATCTACTGCTGCCGATACTGCACCCCAAAAAGAAGAGCTCAAACAAGAAACCTCACTGGATAAAGACGCTGTAGTATCCTATGTCATAAGCGAAGGTCTTGAAAACTATAAGAAAGAACTTTTAGAAAAACGCATAAGGGACGCCAAAATAAAAGAAAAATACGGAATACGCTCTCTCGATTCAATGATAGCTGAATCCGATGGTAAGCTTGCCTCTTATTATGAAAGACAGATGAAAGGCGAAAATATACCTGAAATGACGATACAAAACGAACAAAAGAAAAAGGAGGATTTAGGAAACAAGAAGCAGCGCCTGCAAAAAGAGATCGAGGCTGAGACGCATCTTTACCCCACAGACCCAAAAATTCTCGGAGCGGTGAGGGTTATTCCCGGGCAATTGCTTCCTGTAGCAGCAGGCGACGAAGAGATTGAGCAAATTGGTATGAGGATTGCAATGGAATACGAGAGGAAGTGCGGCAGGACTCCGGAAGACGTATCTCTTCAAAATTTGGGTTATGACATCCGCTCTTGTAACGAAAGGGCAGACTACCGCTACATAGAAGTTAAAGCACGGGCAAAAGAGGGCACGGTTGCTATTACGCCAAACGAATGGCTCATGGCGCAGAGGCTAAAAGAAGAATACTGGCTTTACGTCGTCGTTAACGCCGCGACAAACCCAGAACTTTATCTTGTCTCAAACCCTGCCGCAAAATTTGAGCCCGACGAAGAGGTCGATATCGTAAGATATATCGTAAAGGACTGGAAAGATAAGGCCCTGCCTGCGCCATCTATATGCTAAACAGCGAGGTAGCGAAATGAGCCAAGACGAGATTATGGAATTGATCGAAAAAGGCGAATCTGACACAATAGAATTTAAAGAGGCCTTTGGCAAAAAAGCGATAGAAACCGCCGACGCTTTTGCCAATACGAAGGGCGGGTTTATCCTTATCGGCATTTCCGACAAAGGCAAAATAAATGGCGTCCAAATTGCAAAAGAAACGCTCAAAGTCTGGGCAAACGAGATTTCCCAAAACACCGAACCCCGAATTATTCCAGAAATCGAACGAAGCGAAATAGACGGCAAAAACATCGTCGTGATTAAGATTAAAGAATTTCCGATTAAGCCTGTCTCTATAAATGGCAGATGTTATAAAAGGGTCGAAAACAGCAACCGCATGATGACGCCGCAGGAGATAGCCGAGGTTCATCTATATTCGATGGGGACAAGCTGGGACGCCTCCCCCGCGACAGATAAAACCGTCGAAGACATCGACCTGAAAAAAGTTGAAAGGTATATAGGGGAGGCCAATGCCACCGGAAGGAGAAAAATAGACGAGACCCCTCAAGAGGTCCTCGAAAAATTAGAACTGGTTAAAGATAGAAAGGCCACATGGGCTGCTGTTCTGTTGTTCGGTAAAGAGCCACAAAAACCACTGTTGCAAGCCGCTGCGCACTGTGGCAGATTCAGGATGGATAAGACTCAGATAATCGATGACCTTATGATTGAAACCGATTTGATTAGCCAAGTTGACGAAGTAATGAAGTTTATCACCAGGAACATCAGCGTGAGATACGAGTTCGAGGGAAAGCCCAAGAGAAAGGAAGTATGGGACTATCCACTGGGAGCCTTGAGAGAAGCCGTCATAAACGCAATAGTGCATAGAGATTACGCGGCCCCTTCAAATGTTCAAGTCGAGATCTATGACGACAGGATAGAGGTTTGGAATCCAGGAAGATTGCTGCCCGGCATAACAATCGAAGATCTATATAAGAAAGAGCACAGGTCTGTAATAAGAAACAGGCAAATCGCCCAAGTGTTTTATGACATCGGGTATATCGAAAAATATGGAAGTGGCACCATAAAAATAATAGAGCTATGTAAACAACATGGAATTCCACTGCCTGATTTTAAAGAAGTTACCGGTGGTTTCTCCGTTATTTTTAGAAAAAGCGTTTATACTGAGGAATATCTCCGCTACCTCGGGCTGAATGAAAGGCAAATCAAAGCTGTCATGTATGTGAAAGAGAATAATAGCATAACTCTATCGTCTTTTAAGGCTATAGCCCCCAACGTCTCTGAGAAGACACTATATCGCGATTTGCAGGAACTCGTAAATAAAGGGATCTTAAAAGGATTCGGCGAGAAGAAGGGGAGAATATATAAAATATCATAACAGCCATTATCGGACATATTGGACATATTACGGACATTTATCGGACATATTACGGACTTTTCACTGGTGATTATTTAGGGTAATTAGTAAAGGTGCACGAGAGGGAGCAAAGGAGGAGAAGAATGACCGCTAAATCCTTTATCGAAAGGGATTTTCCCGTAAAAGAGGTGAGCGAAGAATCGGCCCGCGAAAAGAACATCCGCCACGGGCACATTTCAACGCTTCACATCTGGTGGGCAAGAAGGCCTCTTGCCTCTTCGAGGGCTTCTGTCTATGCGGCGCTCACCCCAGAGCCTAAAGACGAAGGAGAAAGGTTAAAGCGGTCGCAGTTTCTCCATAACCTTTCAAAGTGGGAAAGTTCCTTAAACAAAAACCTCATAGAAAGGGCAAGAGAAGAAATCTTAAGGGCAAACGGTGGCAAACCGCCAAAAGTGCTCGACCCCTTTGCCGGCGGTGGCGCAATTCCTCTTGAAGCTTTAAGGTTAGGGTGCGACACTTACGCAAGCGACTTAAACCCCGTTGCCGTGCTCATCGAAAAATGTACATTGGAGTATCCTCAGAAATACGGAAAGACAGAGAATAATCCCTATTCCGGCCAATTCGGCAAAGAAAAGCTCAAAGACCCCGGCAAAGCAAGTGTAAAGCATCAGCAAAACGACAAACAGCCTAATCTGGACTCTTACGAGCAAATGACGTTCTTGCCCAGTCCCCGACGCGAAAGTTCTAACCCCCTTCTTTATGATGTAAAGAGGTGGGGCGAGTGGGTCCTCGAAGAGGCAAGAAAGGAAATTGGCAAATTTTATCCGCCCGAGGCGGATGGCTCAATTCCAGTAGGGTATATCTGGGCAAGGACTGTTAAATGTCAAAACCCTGCCTGCGGCGCTGAAATTCCATTGGTGAGACAAACTTGGCTTGCCAAAAAGGACAAAAAGAGAGTCGCTTATAAACTAATCCCAAAGGGTAACAGATTTGAGTTTGAAATCAGGGAGGGCGAGCAAATTGATTTTGACCCGGAAACCGGCACGGTTTCGAGGGCAAAGGTGGTTTGCCCCTGCTGTGGCTCGGGCTTGAGTGATAAAGAAGTAAGAAAGCAATTTCAGGAAGGAAAAGCAGGAGAGAGGATGATTGCAGTTGTTTTGCATTATCCCGAAAGGCAGGGTAAAACTTATCGCTTAGCGACAGAAAAAGACTTGGAGATTTTCAGGGAGGCAGAAAAATATTTAGAGAAGAAAAGACAGGAATTATTTGATAAATGGGGATTTGACCCCGTACCGGATGAACCAACGCCAGAAGGAAAAGGTAGTGGGGCAGAGAGAGCTTTTTCTGTTCGTAATTATGGATTAAATACTTGGGGTGACCTTTTTAACTCTCGCCAGAAGCTGGCACTGATCACTTTTATGGAGAAAGTGAGGCAAGCGCATGAAAAAATGCTTGCCGAGGGATACGGTGAAGAATGCGCCAAAGCGGTGACGAGCTATTTAGCATTTGCAATAGATAGACAGTTGGACTATAACTCGACACTTTGCGTTTGGGCCGTAGCCGGAGAATTTATAGCGCACACCTTCGGAAGGCAAGCGCTTCCAATGATTTGGGACTACTTTGAGTTGTCTCCATGGAGCAAGGCTACCGGAGATTGGAACTCTGCAATGGATTGGATTTTGAAGGTTGTAGAACATTTTTCGCATATATTGCAAAGCGCCGTTGTCATACAAGCCTCTGCCACTTCTCTTCCCTACTCCGACAATTACTTCGATGCGGTTATCACCGACCCACCGTATTATGACAATGTGCCCTACTCCTATTTATCCGATTTCTTCTACGTTTGGCTCAAACGCACCGTTGGAGATTTGTATCCAGAGCTCTTTGCCACGCCCTTAACGCCAAAGTCGGAGGAAATAGTGGCTTACTCGCACAAAGAGGGAGGGTTTGAGGGCGGAAAGAAATTCTTTGAAGACATGATAGCCAAAGCTTTTCGCGAGATTTACCGAGTGTTAAAGCCAGAAGGCATAGCGGTCATCGTTTTTGCCCATAAATCGACGGATGCTTGGGAAACCATCATAAACGCCCTTTTAAATTCAGGCCTATATCTTACCGCTTCGTGGCCCATCAATACCGAGATGAAAGCCCGCCTTCGGGCAAAAGAATCGGCTGCGATGGCTTCTTCGATCTATATGGTCTGCCGCAAGCGCACCGAAAGCAAAACCGCATACTTTAACGAAATTAAGCCTCAGATAGAGGCAAGGATCAAAGAAAAGCTCGACCAGTTCTGGAACGAGGGCATAGGCGGAAGCGACTTTTTTATCTCAGCAATTGGCCCTGCGATGGAAGTCTTTGGGAAATACGAAAGCGTAGAAAAGCTCTCCGGCGAAAAGGTTACAGCGGCAGAACTTTTGGAGTTTGTCCGCAAAAGCGTTAGCGAATATGCCCTTGCCAAAATCCTAAAAAGCCCTGAGCTTGGAGGCATAGATGAAGAGACGAGGTTTTACCTCCTTTGGCGCTGGACATATAATGGGGCAAAGGTGTATTTTGATGATGCAAGAAAACTCACCCAGGCAATAGGCGTTGAAATTACAGAGCAGTGGGGAAACGGTTTCGTCAAAAAGGATAAGGAGTTCGTCTCTGTTCTCAACGCAAAAGATAGAGGCAAAAGGTTCCTCGACAAGTTCGCTAACGCCAGACCTTTAACTCATAATCCCCTACTTATCGATGTCCTTCATGCCTGTCTACTTTACTGGGAGCAAAACGACAGAAAGGCAATAGCTAAAATTCTCTCTAAAACAGGAAACCGCGACAACAACGCCTTCTGGCAGGTGGCTCAGGCAATTTCAGACGTTTTGCCGGAGGGCGATAAAGAAAAGCAAATGCTTCAAGGGTTCCTTTACGGAAGGGAAAACTACGCAAAAGCCGATAACAATATTTATCAAAGGAAATTCTTTGAGGAGGGATAAAAATGGCGCTACCTAACTGGTGGCAGGTAACGACGCCGCATAAAGATATAAGAGAGGGGAAATTGAGCGAGGCGATCTTTGCCGCCGACCTTTGGGATGTTTTTTCAGGTAGAGCACCCTTAGAATATAAAGACGCAGCCACCTTCTTTAAGAAAACATACATGACGCAAGGGTTAAAAAACCTCCTCGAAAACGCACTTTCCCGTTTGAGCGGCCAGGGAGGCGATCCTGTGATTCAACTCCAAACGCCTTTTGGCGGCGGTAAAACCCACGCTCTCCTTGCGCTCTATCACGTGATAAAAAACTACGACGAAATTAAGCATCTTTCCCCTATTTATGATTTTCAATCACTAATCCCTCAAAACGCAAAGGTCGTGGTCTTCGTCGGCACACAGCCCGACCCCATAGGGGGCAGAACGCCCTGGGGAGAAATCGCCCATCAACTTGGAGTTTACGGAAAAGTAAAAGAGCACGACGAAAAACGGTGCAGCACAGGAAAAGAAATTTTGAACGAAGTTTTGGGAGAAGGCCCTGTGCTCATTTTGATGGACGAACTCGTCGAGTATGCCGTTAAAGCGAAAGACTTTGCAGACCAGATTTCCGCCTTCTCGCACGAACTAACCGAGACAGTTAAGTCAAAAGACAACGTTTGCCTCGTCTGCACCCTCCCTTCAAGCGTGCCCTATGGCGAGGCGGGCGAACGGGCGCTCAACGAACTGCAAAGGATATACGGCAGAGTCGAAGCTGTTTACACGCCCGTAGAAGGCATCGAGATTTACGAAGTGATACGAAAGAGGCTGTTTGAGGATTTTGGAGACGAGAAAACGATAAAGGAAGTCGCCCAAGGCTATTTTGATCTTTATCAAAAACTCGGCCCAGACGTGCCGCCAGAAGTAAGAGAAATCGAGTATCGAGACCGAATAGAACACGCCTATCCCTTTCATCCCGAGCTTATCGACGTCCTCTACGAGCGCTGGGGGTCGTTCTCCACTTTCCAGAGGACAAGGGGGGTTTTAAGGCTTTTAGCGGAAGTCATAGCCGACCTTTACAGGCGAAAAATACCGTCTCCTCTCATCCACTCTTCTCTCGTTAACCTTGAAAACCAGAAAATAAGGATGGAATTTGTTAAACACATAGGCAGCGAATACGATAGCGTCATCGCCGCAGATATCGCCGGTAAAAATGCCACAGCCCCTAAAATAGACAAAGAGATGGGCAGTGAATACGAAAAGTATGGTATTGCCTCAGGCATCGCCACAAGCGTATTTATCTACTCTTTTAGCGGAGCTGAGAAAAAGGAGACAACTCTACCGAGGATCCGCGTAGCCCTTTTAAGAGAAGGCATACCGCCCACAATAGTAGGCGATGCGATCAGCAAGCTGGAAGAGGAACTCTGGTATTTTCACTCCGAAGGTAAACAATACGCATTTCGCAACCAGCCCAACTTAAACCGCGTGATAGTAAGCAGAGAAGAGACCATTTCAGACGATAGAATTCGAGAAGAACTCAAAGGCTACATCCAGAAATGCGCAAATGGCGCCTTAGAGGTTTACCTTTGGCCGGAAAGCGCCTCAGACATCCCTGACAATAAAAACCCTAAACTCGCCGTCTTCGGTCCTGAGTTTTTATACGATTCAGAAAAAGGAAGAGAGCTCGCACTTGAGCTTTTTGAAAAGGCTGGCACGAGCTTCAGAATATACAAAAACACGCTCTTTATCGTTGCTACAGACAGTGCTCAATATACCCTCCTCTCGAGGTGCCTGAAGCGCCTTTTGGCAATTTCGGAGGTTCAAAATGACAAAGGGCTCCTCGAATCGCTCACCAAGGAAAGCCAGGATGAGCTAAAAAAGAAGCTAAAGGATGCAGAGAAGGAAATACCGTTTAGGATCCTTAACGCCTACAGGCATTTGGCGCTTGCAGAGGTAAAAGGCCTGGCCTGGAAAGACCTGGGTATCCCTACAACTGGAGAGAGCATAACTATCTCAAAAAGGGTCAAGCAATACCTTAAAGACCAGGACAAGATACTCTCTCGCCTATCTCCTAAATACATAATCGACAAAACATTTGTCAACGATGAGGATGAAAAAGACTTGCGTGATATTTACGAACTCTTCCTCAAAACGCCGGGGGTGCCCATTTTAGAAAGCGATAGTGTCTTATTAGAAACGATAAAAGAGGGCGTTAAAAGCGGCCTCCTGGGCATTAGGGAGGGCCAGCAAGTTTACTACGAACAAGACGTCTTCCCGACGATGGATTCTGTTATCTTGCGCGGTGAAGTGGCAAAGGAGATAAAAGACGCAGAAAAAGAAGAAAAAGGAGGAGAGCGGAGCGAAGGGGCAATAGAAGAGCCAGAGGAAGAAGAAAAAAGCCAGAGAGAGGGAGAAAAGGAGAGGAAAGAAGGAGCCATTACAAGGCTAACTTTAAGGGCTAAAATCCCATGGGACAAATTGTCTGATATAGTAAGAGGTGTAATTGGGCCATTAAAAGAAAAAGGGCTCCCACCAGAAATTACAATCGAAATAAAAGCAGAATCTAACGAAGGTTTCGATAGAACTACGTTAGACAATAAGGTAAAAGAAACTCTCAATCAAATAAGCGCAAAAATAGAAAACTGGCATGAAGAATAGCTTTCATATGGCCTTATCTGGGGGCAAGACGCTGTATTGTTCTTTACAAACTTTGCGGAGTAAGCAAAAACCTCAATAGCAAGCACCAACGAAGTTCTAAGGTTATGTCCTATACTTCCTGTAAAAACAAAAGGGCGGATGGCTCCTTGTGGTAAACTAACTTTTGTTGAACACTTTATACTAAGGAGGCCATCCACCGATGGAAAGGATATCAAAAAGCCAGGTATTGCGCAGGACACTGCAAGAGATAGCGACAGGAGCTGTAATGGAAGGGAATCCGATGGATGAGTTCTTTAAAATAGCCATGGCTTTAGTGGCGCAGGAGTTCTTGGAACAGGCGTTGACAACTTCTTAGGAAGGGGACACTACGAACGAAGCGAAGATGGCACGCACAGTTATCGCAATGGCTATGAGCCGAGGAGCTTAAAGACGGCAGAGGGCAAGACCACCGTCTTCGTTCCTCAAGTGAGGGGCACCGATGTCCCCTTTAGGACCAAGCTCGGGGCTTTCTTAAAGGGCAACGGCTGTGTATTAAAAAGCTCGTCTTAGAGATGTACGCACGAGGCCTGTCTGCGAGGGATATAGAAGACGCCCTCTTTGAGGCTACAGGAGATGAGGTGCTATCCAAGAATGCCGTGAGCGAAGTAACAGAGATCCTTAACGATGAGTTCGAGGCTTTCCAAAACAGAGACCTCTCCTCGTTCCAGGTAGAATACCTCTTCCTCGATGCTGTCTACGAAAGCATCCAGAGGCTCACCGGCCTCGACAGAGGCATCCTATATGTGCCTGGGGGATATTGCGAGATGGGAGGAAGGTCTTCATACATCTCGCAGTGGGCAACAAGGAGAGCTACCAGGATTGGCTCTCTTTCATAAGGGATATGGTAAAGAGGGGGTTGTGCATACCGACCACGATAACCAGCGATGGAGCGCCCCGACTCATCAAGGCTATAGAAGCTGCCTTCGCCCTGAGCCTGCGCATCAGGTGTTGATTCCGCAAGATGCAAAACCTCATGAAGAAAGTCCCCTCGTAAGCCTGGCCGGAGGTCAAAGCAGTGCTTATAGGCATAAGAGATGTCAAAGACCACCAGACAGGGTTGATGCTATCTCAAGAGTTCGTGGCCAAATACAGAGATCTCTTCACCCTGTTGGCAGCTTGCTTCCAAGACGACCTGGAAGCCTTTGTCAACCACCTGAAAGCCCCTACTCTCACCGCGGGACTATAAGGACTACAAACCTCATCGAGAGGAGCTTTGTTGAAGAGAAGGACCAAGGTGATACCGGGATTTTTTACCGAGAAGTCCGCCCTCAAGTTGGTATTTTCAAGTTTAATAAGGGCAGCCAAGAGATGGCGCAAGATCACTTTCACCAAAGTAGAACTTGCTCGAGCTGGACAGGCTCAGGGATGAACTGGGCATTGTAGGTCTGTAAGAGGAGTCAACTATAAGGAATTGACCTTGGGGGAAAAATAGACCTTATGAGTGAGCATGGCAAAGATCACCCTGATGGGTTTATGAGCGACGGACATGATTGCCTTTTTGTAGGAGAATCCTTCCTCACGTTTCTTGAGGTAGTATTCCCTGAACGTCTTATTGTGCCTTGCCACCATTACGGCCATGAGCCAGATTACCCGCCTAAGATGTCTATTCCCCCTCGTAAGGAAGAGTATTCGCACCTCGAAGGCAACTCCGACGCCCACATAAAATCAAGCCTGCTTGGAGCATCGCAAACCATACCAGTTCACGAAGGCTGCCTCGTGCTTGGCACCTGGCAGGGCGTATTTTTCTGCGAGTTCGACGGTCCGAGGGACAGGCGCTTTTATGTGACCCTAACTTGAGATTGCTTGTTGACCTGGGGGGCTATAAATTCTTACAATAACAAAAGGATTCCCTATTCCGATTCATCATGAAATGATCAAGAATACGGGGGTGATTGTGTGAGGAGGATCATAGCGGGTTTGGTGATGGCTGCATTGATGTTCGGTGCCTCTGCGGCGATGGCTCAGGATACCATCAAGATAGGTTATCTGGCCGCGCTCACGGGCGACTGGGCCGCTTACGGGCAGACGGAGCTGAAATCGGCCCAATTGGCGGCAGAGGAGATCAATGCCAAGGGAGGCGTGTTGGGAAAGAAGCTCGAGATAGTGCCCTACGACTTCAGGACCAGGGCGGAGGATGCCGTGAACGCCGTGCGCAGGATGATAGAGCAGGATAAGGTGCTCGCCATAATAGGGGCCAACGGAAGCGGCATAAACATCGCCACGGCTCCGGTGGTAAACCGAGCAGGGGTGTCTCAGATCGGCACCGTTTCGACCAACCCCCTGGTGACGGTGGACAACAACGGCAAGGTGCGTCCCTATTCCTTCAGGATATGCTTCACCGACCCCTATCAGGGGACAGTGCTGGCCTACCTTGCGGCCAAGGAGATGGGCAAGAAAAAGGCAGCCATACTCTACGACGTGGGCAATGAATACTCTCAGGGCCTTCGCGAGTTCTTCATGAAGTACTTCAAGGAATACGGCGGACAGACCGTCAGCGATCAGGGATTCCGCGGTGGCGTTGACGTCGATTTCAGGGCACAGCTGACGGAGATCAGGAACTCCGGAGCCGACGTCTTGGTGCTTCCCAACATGGGCAAGGAGATGGCGCTAATAATCAAGCAGGCTAGGGAATTGGGCATGAAGGACCTGTTGATCATCGGCGGCGACGGATATGCCGAGTTCATGTGGGACATAGCCGGCGATGCCATGGAGGGCACCTACTGGGTCAACCACGTGGCCCCCGAGGACCCCGCCATGCAGCCCTTCTTTGAGGCCTACAAGAAAAAGTACAACGACGAATGCAAGGAGTTCGTAAACGGCGTGCTGGCCTACGACTCCGTTTACTGGCTGGCCGATGCAATAAAGAGGGCGGGCAAGGCCGACAGCAAGGCCATCAGGGACGCCCTTGAAAACACCACTAACCTTCAGCTCCATCACGCCGTGCTTACCGTCGACCCTACGGACCACAACCCCAAGGACAAGGACGCCGTCATACTCGTTTGCAAGGACGGCAAGGCCAGGTTCTTCAAGAAGATCAGGCCGCAATAATAAGATCGCTGAAACTGCCTTACCGGGGCGGGGTCAAATGCTCCTCGCCCCTCTTTTTAAAAAGACTGAGACGAGGTGAAGGCCTTTGGGAACGCTGGCCCAACAGCTCATTAACGGAATATCTCTGGGTTCCGTATATGCACTGATAGCCGTGGGGTACTCTCTGGTATACTCCATACTCCTTTTTTCCAACTTTGCCCACGGCGGTTTTTTGGTCATCGGCGGCTACATATGCTATTACACCTTGACGGCTCTGGGAAACAACATCTGGGTGGCAGGCGGCCTTTCTTTGCTTGGCGCAGGCATAGCGGCCGTCCTGACCGAACGGATAGCCTACAAGCCCATACGGGAGCGCACCAATATTACCCTCTATCTTCTCATAGCGTCGCTTGGCATGAGCATAGTGATTGAAAACATATTCGTCATAGTCGCGGGCGGGCGCTTCAGGGCCCTTCCGCCCGTCATACCCACCAACCCCGTGCACCTCTTTGGGCTAACCACCACCAGCGCCTTCGATCTGCTTTCCTTGGTCGTGGCCTTCGTATTCTTGACGGGGCTTCAGCTTTTCATAGTAAAGAGCAAATGGGGGCTTGCCATAAGGGCAGCGGCCTTTGACCTCAAAACGGCAGGCCTCATGGGGATAAACGTGAACCTGCTCATATCCATAGTGTTTTTTGTGGCGGGAGTGCTGGCGGCGGTGGGCGGCATATTTTTGTCCGTACGCTACACCCTCTATCCGCAGCTCGGCGGCATCACCATAAAGGCCTTCGTGGCAGCCGTGGTGGGGGGTCTTGGGTCCCTTCCCGGGGCGGTCGTGGGAAGCCTGATTCTCGGGCTTGCCGAGATGCTGACGGCAGGGTTCATATCAAGCCAGCTTCGAGACCTGGTCGTCTTTTCCCTTTTGGTGATAACGCTTCTGGTAAAGCCTACCGGGCTTTTCGGCAAAAAGCCCACGGAAAAGGTCTGAGGAGGATGGATGTATGGGCTACATTGGCGGAATAATCATCCTTCTGTGCATAAACTCCATAGCGGTCATGGGCGTATCGCTGCTCACGGGCTTTACGGGCATATTTAGCCTGGGACATGCCGCCTACATGGCCCTCGGTGCCTACACGGCAGGCATACTGACCGTCGAACACGGCGTCCACTGGTTTTTGGCGATACTTGCGGGGGGTCTGCTTGCCATGGTCGTGGCCTACCTCATAGGCATACCGACCTTGAAGCTGATGGGCGACTACTACGCCATAGCCTCCATTGGCCTGGTTGAGTCCATCAGGCTTATCCTGGAAAACTGGCAGTCGGTGACTCGCGGTGCCAGAGGTTACCCCGGCATTGAGGGCTTCACCACCCTGCCTGTGGCGGTGGCCTTCTTTTTGGTGATGGCCATCGTCATGGTACACCTGATAAACAGCCGTTACGGCAGGGCCTTCAAGGCCTGCCGCGACGACTACCTGGCCGCCTCCCTTCTGGGGTACAACACGGCCCGCTACAGGGTCTTGAGCCTGGCCGTTTCCGGGTTTTACTGCGGAGTTGCCGGGGCGCTTCTTGCCGGATTTATGTCCTTTATCCAGCCCGTGATGTTCGACATGATGAAGTCGACGGAGCTTACGTCCATGGTTGTCTTCGGAGGATTGGGCTCCTTGAGCGGAACGCTTTTGGCTTCCGTCATCATTACGCTCGTCACCGAGCTCTTTCGTCCCATATCGCAGTACCGTATGCTCATCTACGGCGGGGTGCTCGTGGCCATCATGGTGTTGAGGCCCGAGGGCATCATGGGATCCAAAGAGCTGTGGAACCTGCGGAGAAAGAGGTGACGTCGGTGGCTTTGCTTGAACTTTCAGACGTTAGCAAGTCCTTCGGAGGCGTTAAGGCCGTCGATCGCCTGTCTTTTTCGATTGAAAAGGGCGAGACCCTGGGGTTGATAGGGCCAAACGGGGCCGGAAAGACCACCGTATTCAACCTGATCACGGGCCTCTATCCCCTGGACGGAGGGAAAATAACCTTCAAAGGCGAGGACATATCCCAGATGAAGCCCCACGAGATAATCCCCAAGGGGATTGCCCGCACCTTCCAGAACCTGCGCCTTTTTCCCAGGGCCTCAAGCGTTGAAAACGTCATGACGGCATGCAGAAAGGAATCCTACTCCTTCCTCGAAGCCTTGACCCACCTCGGCAGATGGAGGCACTGCGAGCAAAGGGCCATGGAACGGGCCATGGAGCTTTTGAAACTGGTAGGCATAGCCGACAGGGCCCACCAGGCTGCAGGCACCCTTCCATATGGCCATCAAAGAAAGCTTGAGATAGCGCGTGCCCTGGCCCTGGAGCCGGAGCTTCTTCTCTTGGACGAGCCTGCGGCGGGCATGAACCCCGAGGAGGTTGACGAGCTCAACGCCCTGATACGGCGCATCTCCCAGGAGCTTGGGATAACCATCATAGTGATAGAACATCACATGGAGCTCGTCATGGAGATATGCCCGAGGATAGTGTGCATGAACTTCGGGGCGAAGATCGCCGAGGGAAGCCCCGACGAGATACAGTGCCACCCGGAAGTGCTTGCCGCTTACCTGGGGGAGGAGGTATAGACATGGCCGAACCCCTTTTGTCCGTTCAAAACCTTTCCGTCACATACGGGGCCATCAGGGCGCTTCACGGCGTCTCGATGGAAGTCTACGAGGGAGAGATAGTGTGCGTCATTGGCGCCAACGGAGCCGGCAAATCGACCCTGCTTAACGCCATCATGGGAGTGGTGCGCCGGGAATCGGGAGAGGTGATCTTCGACGGCAAGCCCCTTGCCAAAAGGAGCTATCAGGTCGTGGCCCAGGGCGTATCGCTGGTGCCCGAGGGCAGGCGGATATTCAGCCCCCTCACCGTCCACGAAAACTTGATGATAGGGGCCTTTCCGCGAAAGGATATGCGTCAGATTGAAGAAGACTTGGAGTGGGTGTACGGCCTTTTCCCGAGGCTTCAGGAAAGAAAGGACCAGTACGCGGGCACCCTTTCCGGCGGAGAGCAGCAGATGCTCGCCATCGGGAGGGCCTTGATGTCGCGCCCCCGTTTGCTCCTCTTGGACGAGCCCTCCCTGGGGCTTGCCCCCATCCTGATAAGGGATATATTCAAGGAATTAAAGCGCATCAACGGGGAGGGAGTGACCATACTCTTGGTCGAGCAGAACGCCAGGCAGGCCCTCATGCTTTCAAACAGGGGATACGTCCTGCAGACGGGTCGCATCGTGCTTGAGGGCCGCTCTCAGGACCTGCTGGTAAACCCCGACGTAACGGCCGCCTACCTCGGCAAGCTCAAGAAATAGCGGACGTGGGGAAGCACGCATTGTCCGATATGCGTTGATACTTTATGCTAAATGACGGATTATTTATTTAGAATTTTTTTAATTTTGACCATTGCAAATAAGTATGCATTGTGTTATTGTAATTTAACAAAAACTATAGGCAATTATATGGGGAAACGATGATCCCTTTGCATCTTTGATGACGGGCGCAAGAGCGAAGGGAGAGTGAGTTGCGCGACCGGCCCCATGAAGCAGTGCGATTTACAGGCTTCAGGGGCTTTTTTAATGGATAGTTTAAATTTGTTAACTAATTACATAAAAGTAATAAAACAATAGCGTTAGTGCCGTAGAAAACGAATTTTAACATTGTCCGGAATTTTTCAGCTCACTTTCGATCTGTTTTTGTATGTTATGCTATAACGGCATTACGAAATTTGTTTAGTATTATGATAGTCTGGAGGCAGGTCTATGAATAACAGGGACAAGCAAGTCGAGAAGAAGCCTCTTTTAGGCCAGATACTGCTCGAGCAGGGTTACATCCTGCCCGAGCAGTTGGAGATGGCCTTAAAGGAACAGACCGCCACGAACCTGCGCATCGGCGAGATCTTGGTGAAAAACGGTTGGGTCACGGAAAAGGATCTGGCCGAGGCCATTTCAAAGCAGACGAAGTATCCCTTCGTCTCCCTTTCCATGTTTCGCCCCATGCAGGAGGCCATTGACACCATACCCGAGAGCATGGCCAGGAGGCTTGAGGTTGTTCCCCTTTCGATCGATGCAAACGCAAATAAGCTGACCATAGCAATCTCCGATCCTTTCAACATCCTGGCCCTCGACGAGATCAGGATGATAACGGGCATGGACCTTGACATCATGATCGCCACCCTTTCCGACATCAAGCGCGCCATAGAGTCCTTTTACAGCGTAAAATCAAGCATAGACAGGGCTTTAATCGAGGTGGTAGAGGAAGAAAGCACCGAGTTTGACCTGTCGAGGGAAGAGGCCGTCTCCATCGACGACGCCCCCGTCGTCAAGCTCGTTAACACCATATTGGGGCAGGCCGTGGAAAGCGGCGCCTCCGACGTCCACGTGGAGCCCTTCGAGAGTGAGACGCGGGTCCGCTACAGGATAGACGGCGTCTTATTTGATATGCTCACCTTTCCGAAACACCTTCACCCCCCTGTGTCGTCTCGAATAAAGATAATGTCGGGCATGGACATCGCAGAGAAGCGCCACCCCCAGGACGGCAGGATACTCCTTCGCGCAGCGGGCAGGCGCATCGACATAAGGGTCTCGAGCCTTCCCGCCATTTACGGCGAAAAGCTGGTCATGCGCTTGCTCGATCAGGCCACGGCCATGGTGGGCTTGGAAAAGCTCGGGCTTGATCCCGAGGAGAAAGTGGCGTTAGATAAGATCATAGAAGTACCTTACGGCATCATATTGGTCACTGGGCCGACGGGGAGCGGAAAATCGACCACCCTTTATTCGATACTGCAGACCCTTAACTCCTACGACGTGAACATCACGACTGTGGAAGACCCCGTCGAGTATACCATTGCGGGAGTCAACCAGGTGCAGATAAACGAAAAGGCGGGCCTTACCTTCGACACGGTCTTGAGGTCCATACTGCGCCAGGACCCCGACATCATACTGGTCGGCGAGATGCGCGACACGGAGACGGCCCAACTGGCCGTCAGGGCAGCCCTCACGGGACACTTGGTGCTGTCGACGCTTCATACCAACGACGCCCCAAGCTCCATCATAAGGATGGTAGACATGGGAATTCCGCCCTTCCTGGTGTCCTCTTCCGTGGTCGCCGTGATGGCGCAGAGGCTGGTCAGAAAGCTGTGCCCCAGCTGCAAGGTGCCTTACGAGCTGCCGCGGGACGTGGCCGAAAGCCTGGGCCTGGATGGCTTTACGACCGTCTATAAGCCCCTTGGCTGCGATGAATGCCGCGGCACGGGCTACAAAGGCAGGACGGCAATTTTCGAGATAATGCCCATGACCGAGGAGATAAGGAGGGCCGTGATGACGGGAGCCACCTCCGACGACCTTCGGGCCATGGCCATTCGTCAGGGCATGAGAGCCCTTCGAGTCTCGGGTGCCAAAAAGGTAAAAGACGGGATAACGAGCGCCGACGAAGTGCTGTCGGTGACACTGTGAGGATCGAGGTGTTGTCATGTCCTTGCGTTTCGGAATTCAGGAATTGTTTACTGAGGCTTCAAGGAGAAATGCCAGCGACATTCATATTTCGGTGGGTTTTCCGCCAACCTTTCGCATAGATGAACAGTTGTACCCGATCGACCATCCTCCTCTGACGGCAACTGACGTCAGGAGCATATTGTCTCGCCTAATATCGGAAACCCAGCTTGAGCGTTTCTCCAAGGAAAGGGAGCTGGACTTCAGCTTCAACTTTACCCTTGCCAACGGGGAAATAGTCCGCTTTAGGGGCAATTGCTCTTTCGAGCGTGGCAACCTAGCTTTGGCCTTAAGGTTGATACCCCAGAGGATTCGCCTTATAAAGCACCTTCTCCTTCCCCCTCAGATTCAGGAAGTCACAAAGAGACGCCACGGTCTCTTTCTCGTAACAGGGCCCACAGGGCATGGCAAATCCACGACTTTGGCAGCTATAATACAGGAGATAAACTTGACCAGGAGTTGTCATATAGTTACCATTGAGGATCCAATAGAATATATATTTACCTCGGCAAAGTCACTGATTCATCAGAGGGAAGTCGAGGTGGATACCTCAAGTTTCGCTGAGGCCTTGAGGAGGGTGCTGCGCCAGGACCCCGACGTGATAATGATCGGCGAAATGAGGGATTTGGAAACCACAAGAGCTGCAATAACGGCTGCAGAGACGGGACATCTCGTCCTTACGACGCTTCATACCCCAGACGCCCCACAGAGCATAGACAGGATCTTGGACATCTTTCCGCCCCATCAACAGGAGCAGGTGAAGCTACAGCTCGCCAACATATTGATAGGAGTCTGTTCCCAGCAGCTCATCCCTCTGCCGGGAGGCGGCAGGATGGTCGCCACGGAGCTAATGTGGGCTGTTCCTGCAGTGCGAAACTGCATCAGGGAAAGAAAGATACCGGGATTAAAGAGCATCATACAGACTGGGGTTGATCAGGGCATGCACACCATGGACCAGGACTTGGCCCGTCTGATCAGTGAGGGCAAGGTGCCCTACGAACTAGCAGCCACATATGCCTTCGACGTACGGGACCTGGACAGGATGGTCTTCGGAGAGGGTTCCACCTCGGTTGCGGGCGAAGGCGTAGCGGGCAGGAGGTGAGCGGCAGATGCTTTACAGGTACAAGGCCAGGGCAAGCGACGGCAGGGTAGTTTTCGGAAGCCAGCAGGCTCAGTCCACTGCCCAGGTCTTACAGTGGCTCAGGGAGAAGTCGCTTTATCCCATAGAGATAGAGGAGGTCAAGGAGCGTGCGGCTAAGACCCTCAAGGAAAGGCTGCAGGCCTTCTCGACGATCAAGCTCAAGGACAAGGCCGTTTTCTTCAGGCAGCTGGCCACGATGCTCGATGCCGGCATAACCTTGGGGATGGCCCTTGATATGCTTGCCGAACAGACGGAAAACAAGCGCTTCGCCGAGGCCATAAGGGAAGTCAAGACCATGGTTGACAGGGGCATCTCTTTGAGCGCCGCCATGGCGACCAGGAAGGAATTTTCAAAGCTCATGGTGGCCATCGCCAGGGCAGGAGAGGAAGGTGGAGTGTTGGAATCGAGCCTGGACCGTCTTGCCACCTTCCTGGAGCGTCAGGACGAGCTCCGGAAAAAGATCATTTCGGCCTCGACCTACCCGGCAGTGGTCATGGGCTTTGCCATAATCGTAGTGTTTTTGCTGGTGACGCTGATAATGCCCAGGTTTGCCTCCATCTTCATGGATTTGGACATACGCCTTCCCCTGCCCACGAGGATTATCTTGGGTTTTTCCATGTGGATGAGCCATTTTTGGTATTTGCCAGTGGGGCTGGTCTTATTGCTTATTTTGGTCATCTACACCATGGCGAAGAACAAAAACACGAAGGCAAAGTTAGATGCCTTCAGGCTAAAGCTTCCCCTCTTCGGGGATATATGGAAAAAGTCCGTGCTTGCAAGGACCTTTAGGACCTTTGCCGCGCTTGTCCAGGCGGGCGTTCCCATACTTTCTGCCCTTGAGATGACAGCAGATGTGTCGGGCAACGCCGTCGTGGAAGACGCCTTCGCTCAGATGTCCGACCAGGCCAAGAGGGGCATGTCCATGGGCGAGACGGCAAAAAAGATAAAGGTCATACCTCCCCTGGCAGCCCACATGATAACCGTAGGGGAGCAGACGGGAAGGCTAGAGGACATGGTTGACAAGGTGGCCGATTGGTTTGAGTTCGAGCTCGACGAAAAGATAAAGCGTCTCACCTCCATAATAGAGCCCGTGCTCATAGTCTTCGTGGGCGGGGTGGTGGCGCTTGTCGTATTTGCAGTTTTCATGCCCATAATCGGCTCGATTCAGGGCCTGCTTGCCGGAGCGTGAGGCAGAGAGGGCGGCGAATATTAAAAGGAGGTGAGTCAAGGGTCAGCAAAAGGGGATTTATCGTTCGTAGAAGTAGGGAGGCAAAAGCTTTAAAGTGCAGGCAGCATCTAAAGGAGGATGGTTTAAGTGATGAGTGAAATGAAAAAAAGGCTTCAAAGAAGGGGCGCAAGAAAGGGGTTCACGCTGGTTGAGTTATTGATCGTCATCATAATCATCGGGATACTGGCGGGAGCGATGATGCTCGTGGCGGGAACGAGCAGGGATGCCGCTGAGGCGTCAAAGATAATAAGCGACCTGAGGAATGTGAAAGCCGCGGCGTTGATGTGGCTTACAGAAAATCCAGCGGGATATGATGATACCGATTGGACAAATCTAAAAGGTAACCCAACACCGCTGAATAAGTATCTTGATAAGCCATTGCCTTCAACGCATAATTATTTGTTCAAAACGGGAAAGGTAACACTAAGAGCAGCTGAAGGAACCACGCCCGCCGAAACAGCAACTGTCTGGTTCTTGGGATATGACTTAGGAACAACTGGAGCAAACGTAAGGGATGGTGTAAAAAACAATTTGGCAAAGCAAGCATCATCGGTTGGTTTGTATGGATCGACGACAGGCATTGATTTGACAAAGGATAACCCGGGATATTACGCCGGTGGCACTGGAGGCAATGAAGTTTACATAATGGTCCAATAGCGCAGGTGTCTTGACGTGAAGCGGCGCGGTTTCTCCCTGATAGAAG
>ERZ795062.532-NODE-532-length-31549-cov-12.450816_pt1 | contig 31549 bp, 28 predicted proteins | sample MGYA00375146_ERZ795062 | MGnify/ENA primary metagenome ERZ795062 (study PRJEB30191, sample SAMN05720281) | activated sludge metagenome | isolation source: Anaerobic digester | place: USA | collected 2015-07-16 ...
ACTTCGTCATCAACAACCAGATCGGCTTCACCACCAGCCCGCAGTTCTCGCGCGGATCGCCCTACCCCTCGGACGTCGCCAAGGGCGTCCAGGCGCCGATCCTGCACGTCAACGGCGACGATCCGGAAGCCGTGACCTTCGCCTGCAAGCTCGCCATCGACTATCGCCAGACCTTCGGGCGCGACATCGTGGTCGACATGTGGTGCTATCGCCGCTTCGGCCATAACGAGGGCGACGAACCCGGCTTCACCCAGCCGCTGATGTACCAGCGCATCCGCCAGCATCCAGGCGTCAGCAAGCTCTATGCCGAGCGCCTGGTGAAGGAAGGCGTGATCGACGGCAACTACGCCGGCGAGGTGGAAACCCACTTCACCGCGACGCTGGAACAGGAATTCGAGGCGGCGAAGGCCTACAAGGCAAATCAGGCCGACTGGTTCGGCGGACGCTGGACCGGCCTTCACGCTCCGGCTGACCCGGAAACCGCGCGCCGCAACGTTCACACGGGCATCGAGCAGAAGCTGTTCGACAGCCTGGGTCGCACCCTGACCACGGTTCCGGATTCGATCCAGATCCACAAGACCCTGGCCCGCGTGCTCGATGCCAAGCGCGAGATGTTCGCCAGCGGCACCGGGTTCGACTGGGCGACTGCCGAGGCGCTGGCCTATGGCTCGCTGCTGTCGGAAGGCTTCTCGGTCCGCCTCTCGGGCCAGGATTCGGGGCGCGGCACCTTCAGCCAGCGCCACGCGGTGTGGGTCGACCAGACCGACGAGCACAAGTACGTGCCCCTTTCGACCGTGCCCCACGGCAAGTTCGAAGTGCATGACAGCCCGCTGTCGGAATACGGCGTGCTGGGCTTCGAATACGGCTACGCCAGCGCCGACCCCAAGACGCTGGTGCTGTGGGAAGCGCAGTTCGGCGATTTCGCCAACGGCGCGCAGATCATGATCGACCAGTACATCGCGGCTTCGGAATCGAAGTGGCTGCGCGCCAACGGCCTCGTCATGCTGCTGCCCCACGGCTACGAAGGCCAGGGTCCGGAACACTCCTCGGCGCGCATGGAACGCTACCTGCAACTCTGCGCGCAGGACAACATCCAGGTCTGCAACATCACCAGCCCGGCCAACTACTTCCACGTGCTGCGCCGGCAGATGCACCGCCCGTTCCGCAAGCCGCTGATCATCATGACGCCCAAGTCGCTGCTGCGCCATCCGATGGCCAAGAGCGAGGCTTCGGAATTCCTCGGCGCGGCGCACTTCAAGCGCATCCTCTCGGACCGCAATGGCGCGGCCGACGAGGCGACCAAGCGCGTCATCCTGTGCTCCGGCAAGGTCGCCTACGACCTCATGGAAGCGCGCGACGCGGCGGGGCTCGACGACACCCAGATCATCCGGCTGGAGCAGCTCTATCCCTTCCCGGGCGAGCCGCTGGCGCTGCGCTTCTCGCAGATGCCGAAGCTGGAAGAAGTGGTCTGGTGCCAGGAAGAACCGCGCAACAACGGTTCGTGGTTCTTCGTTGAAAGCCTGATCGAGGAAGCCCTGATCCAGGCCGAGCGCAAGGTCACCCGCCCGCGCTATGCCGGCCGCGTCGCCAGCGCCTCGCCCGCCACGGGCCTCGCCAAGCGGCACGAGGCCGAACAGAGCGCACTGATCAGCCACGCGCTGGGCCTCTCGGTCCGCTCCGAAATCCGCCGTCGCAAGAAGGCCTGAGGAAAAACCATGTCCACCGAAGTCAAAGTCCCCACCCTGGGTGAATCCGTTTCCGAAGCCACCATCGGCGAATGGCTGAAGCAGCCGGGCGAGGCGGTTGCCGCCGACGAACCGATCGCCAGCCTCGAAACCGACAAGGTCGCGGTCGAAGTGCCCGCCCCGGTCGCCGGCGTGATGGGCCAGCACATCGCCAAGGTTGGCGATAACGTCGCGGTTGGCGCGGTGATCGCGACGATCGAGGCTGGTTCGGGCGCGGCTGCCGCTCCTGCTGCAGCCCCGGCCTCGGCCCCCTCCGCCCCGGTCGCCCCGACCCCGGCCCCCGCCGCTGACGACAGCGACCCCGCCGTCCTGTCCCCGGCGGTGCGCCGCGCGGTGCTGGAACACGGGATCGACCCCGCCAGCATCAAGGGCACCGGCAAGGACGGCCGCATCACCAAGGAAGACGTGCTCGCCGCCGCCGCCGCCAAGAGCGCGGCCCCGGCGCCGGCTGTCAGCGCTCCCGCCCCGGCTCCGGCCACTGCCGCCGGTTCGCGCGGCGAGGAACGGGTCAAGATGACCCGCCTGCGCCAGACCGTCGCCCGCCGCCTCAAGGAAGCGCAAGACACCGCTGCCCTGCTGACCACCTTCAACGACTGCGACATGTCGGCGGTGATCGAGGCGCGCGAGAAGTTCAAGGGCGTGTTCGAGAAGAAGCACGGCGTGAAGCTGGGCTTCATGTCGTTCTTCGCCAAGGCGGCCTGCCTCGCGCTCAAGGACATCCCGGCGGTCAACGCCCGGATCGAGGGCGACGAGATCGTCTATCACCCCTATGTCGACCTGTCGGTCGCGGTTTCGGCCCCGAACGGGCTGGTCGTGCCGGTGGTCCGCAATGTCGACCAGCTGGGCTTTGCCGACATCGAGAAGGCAATCGGCGACCTCGGCAAGCGCGCCAAGGACGGCACGCTGACCATGGAAGACATGAAGGGCGGCACCTTCACGATTTCCAACGGCGGCATCTTCGGCGGCCTCATGTCCACCCCGATCATCAATCCCCCGCAGTCGGCGGTGCTGGGCCTCCACCGCATCGAGGACCGCCCCGTGGTGCGCGACGGCCAGATCGTGATCCGGCCGATGATGTACCTGGCGCTGTCTTATGACCACCGCCTGATCGACGGTCGCGAGGCGGTCACCGCGCTCAAGACGATCAAGGAAGCGATCGAGGATCCCACCCGCCTGCTGATCGACCTCTGATAAGGGACGCGAACCATGGCTGATTACGATTACGACGTCCTGTTCATCGGTGCCGGTCCCGGCGGCTATGTCGGCGCGATCCGCGCGGCGCAGCTGGGGCTGAGGACGGCCTGCGCCGAAAGCCGCGAGACGCTGGGCGGAACCTGCCTCAACGTCGGTTGCATCCCTTCCAAGGCGATGCTGCACGGCTCGGAAAAGTATGCCGAAGCGGCCAGCGGCGCGCTTGAGCGTTACGGCATCAAGCTGGGCAAGGTCGAACTCGACCTCGCCGCGCTGCAGGCTGACAAGGCCGATGCGGTCAAGGGCCTGACCGGCGGGATCGAATACCTGTTCAAGAAGAACAAGGTCGACTGGCTCAAGGGCCGCGCCAGCTTCGTCGACGCGCACACCGTCGAAGTTGCGGGCAAGACCGTGACCGCGAAGGAAGTGGTGATCGCCACCGGCTCGTCGGTCACGCCCCTGCCCGGCGTGGAGGTCGACAACGACAAGGGGATCATCGTCGATTCCACCGGCGCGCTGACGCTTACCCAAGTGCCGCAGCACCTGGTGGTGATCGGCGGCGGCGTGATCGGGCTGGAACTCGGCTCGGTCTGGAGCCGGCTGGGCGCCAAGGTCACCGTGGTCGAATTCCTCGACGCGCTGCTGCCCGGCATGGACGGGGACATCCGCAAGGAAGCCGCCAAGATCTTCAAGAAGCAGGGCTTCGACATCAAGCTTGGCACCAAGGTGACCGGCGCTTCGGTCAAGGGCGACAAGGCCACCCTGACTCTCGAACCCGCCAAAGGCGGCGAAGCGCAGACGCTGGAGGCGGACTGCGTGCTGGTTGCCATCGGCCGCCGCCCGAACGTCGAAGGACTGGGGATCGACAGGATCGGCCTGTCGCTCAACGCGCGCGGGCAGATCGATACCGGCCATGATTTCCGCACCAGCGTGGACGGCGTGCGCGCCATCGGCGACGTGATCCCGGGGCCGATGCTGGCCCACAAGGCCGAGGACGAAGGCATTGCCGTGGCCGAATACATCGCCACCGGCACCGGCATCGTCAATCACGCGGTGATCCCGGGCGTGGTCTACACCATGCCGGAATTCGCCGGCGTGGGCCTGACCGAGGAAGCCGCCAAGGATGCGGGGATCGAGGTCAAGGTCGGCAAGTTCCCGATGATGGCCAACAGCCGCGCCAAGACCAACCACGAGCCGGACGGCTGGGTGAAGGTGATCGCGGACGCGAAGACCGACCGGGTGCTCGGCGCATGGATGATCGCCTCGGTCGCCGGCACGATGGTCGCGCAGGTGGCACAGGTCATGGAATTCGGCGGGACGAGCGAGGACATCGCCTATACCTGCCACGCCCACCCCACCCACAGCGAGGCGGTAAAGGAAGCCGCCATGGCCGTGCTGGGGAAACCGATCCATATCTGATCGACAATCGGTCAGCGCCATCTATCATTCGGGGCCGTCCGGTGCGTCCGGGCGGCCCCTTCCTTTCTCCGTCACCCCCCAGGAGCCTTCCCGTGTCCAAAGCCATTCCCGTCAAGCTGACCACCGACGAAATCGAAATGCTGGTCGATGCGCTGGAAGTCGATCTCGACGGCTATGTCGAAGCCGCCAAGGAAGCGCGCGGCAACAACCGCCGCGATGACGTTGCCACCTTTACCGAGGCCGCGACCCGCATCCAGGCGCTGAAGACCAAGCTGCAGGATCTGGTCGAGGACTGACCGGCGAGGTGGTCCGCCGCACGCCCATGCAGCGCTTCGCGCGCTGGCACATCTGGCTCGGCTGGGCCGCCGCCCTGCCGCTGCTGGTCTGGACGATCAGCGGTCTGGTCATGACGCTGCGCCCGATCGAGGACGTGCGCGGCACCACGCTGAAGATCGAAAGCCCCCCGCGCGCGGTCACCGTTGCGCTCAACGGCGGGGATCAGGCGACGATGATCGCTGAGGGCCGCATCCTCAACCAGCGCGGGCGCTCGGTGCTGATCGCCACTTATCTTGATGGCAGCACCGGGCGGATCGAGCTTGCCTCAGGCGGCAGTCACCCACTGCCCCCCGCAGACGAGGCGGAAGCGCGCCGGACCGTTGCGGAGGGCATCAAGGGCGGCAAGTCCGCCACGTCCGCGCGCCTGTTCGATGCCGCAAATCCGCCCGCCGATTTCGGCAGGAAGATCGCCGTCTGGCAAGTGACGCTGGAGGACGGCACGCACGTCTACGTCGGGCGCAATACGGGCGAGATCGAGGCGGTGCGCACACGCTGGTGGCGGTTCTACGATGTCTTCTGGGGGCTGCACATCATGGACCCGGTGGAACGCGAGGACACCTCGCACCCGCTGCTGTGGATCTTCTCGGTGCTGGCGCTGGGGTCAAGCCTGCTTGGCACAGTGCTGCTTTTCCGGCGGCGGCGCGCGCTCAACAGGTGACGGCCCATACGCGGCGCGATACGGTGCGCCGCACTTGCAGGAAGGGATCATCGACATGCGCACATTTCTGAAGGCCGGACTTGGCCTGCTCGCCTTCGCCAGCACGCCGCTCCATGCGCAGACCGCCGATCCCACCGCCGCCAAGTCCCGGCTCGATGCCATGCTCGACAAGGAGATGCCGGGGCTGATCGCCACCTACCAGGATCTCCACGCCCATCCCGAACTCGCCATGCAGGAAGTCCGCACCGCCGGGATCCTTGCCGCGCGGCTGAGGAAGCTGGGCTATACCGTGACCGAAAAGGTCGGCGGGACCGGCGTGGTTGCCGTGCTGCGCAACGGCGAAGGACCGACCGTGCTGGTCCGCGCCGACATGGACGCGCTGCCGATGGCCGAAAAGACCGGCCTGCCCTTTGCCAGCAAGAACCCGGGCGCGATGCACGCCTGCGGGCATGACGTCCACGTCACCTGGATGATCGCGGCGGCGCAGGGCCTCGTCACCCTGAAGGACCAGTGGAAGGGCACGGTCGTGCTGATGGGCCAGCCCGCCGAAGAGGCGCTGGGCGGCGCGAAGGCCATGCTGGACGATGGCCTGCTGACCCGCTTCCCGCGCCCGGACTATGGCCTGGCCGCGCACGTTTCCAACCTGCCGAGCGGATCGGTCTTCATCAAGGAAGGCGCGTCTTCTTCCGCCTCGGACAGCTACGCGATCACGTTCCACGGACGCGGCGCGCATGGTTCGATGCCCAGCGAATCGATCGATCCGGTGGTGATGGGCGCGCGCTTCGTCACCGACGTGCAGACCGTGATCAGCCGCGAGCGCGAGGCGGGCACCTTCGGCGTGCTGACCGTCGGCGCGTTCCAGGCCGGGACCGTGCCCAACATCATCCCGGACGAGGCGCTGGTGAAGGTCAACCTGCGCTCCAACGACGAGGCGACCCGTACCCTGCTGAAGGACGGCATGGCGCGCACGGCCAAGGCGGTGGCGGCCATGTCGCGCGCGGGCGAACCGACCATCGCGTACATGGGCGGCACCGGCGCGGTGATCAACGAAGCCGCCCTCGCCCGCTCGACCAATGCCCTGCTGAAGCCGCTGCTGGGGCCGGGCGTGATCTACATTCCCGCCAGCGTGCCGCCGATGTCGGGCAGCGAGGACTGGTCGGAAGTGGTGAACGCCGGGGTGCCCTCGCTCTATCTCGGGATCGGCGGCTATGATCCCAAGGTGATCGCCGGACTCAAGGCGGCGGGCAAGCCCGTGCCGGTCAACCACTCGCCGCTGTTCGCCCCCGATGCCGAAGGGGCGATCCGCACCGCGACGCAGGCCATCGTCCTGTCGATCGTCGGCGGCGTGCGGCCATCCGCGAAGCCCTGACATGGCGAACGCCGCCGTCCTCCCCTCGCTGCCGCCGCTGCTCGATCTGGCGGGCACGGCGGTCTTCGCGCTGACCGGCGCGCTGCTGGCGGCGCGGCTCAAGCAGACCTTCGTCACCATGGGCTTCTTCGCGCTGGTAACGGGTGTGGGCGGCGGTTCGGTGCGCGATCTGCTGATCGGTGCGCCGGTATTCTGGGTGCGCGATCCGTGGGTCGCGCCGGTGATCCTTGCCGTCGCGCTGACCGCCTGGTTCACCCCCCGCCGCTGGTGGGAAGGACAGGTGCTGGAATGGGCCGACGCGGCGGGGCTTGGCGCCTATGCCGTGCTGGGGACGGCCAAGGCGCTGGCTTACGGGGTCGCGCCGCTGCCCGCCGTGGTCATGGGGATTGTCACCGGCTGTGTCGGCGGGATCATCCGCGACGTGCTGGCAGGCCGCCCCTCGATCCTGATGCGGCCGGAGCTTTATGTCACTGCCGCCGCGCTGGCTGCCGCACTCTGCGCGGCGGGATCGCTGGCAGGCCTGCCGCGCGAGTTCGCCTGGCCCTTTGCCGCGCTGGCCGGTTTCGCGCTGCGCGGCCTCGCGATCCACAAGGGGCTGGCGCTGCCGTCCTACAAACGCGACCGGGGCTGACTGGCAACCGTCATTGCGAGGAGGCCAAGCCGGCACGGCAATCCAGCAGGCGGCTCGGCACCGCTTCTGGATTGCCTAGGCCTGCGGCCCCGCAATGACGATGTGCTTATGAAGCTCAGCTCGCCGCGCGCGGCAGTTCCTTGAGCGGGCGGGTGGTGTCGGCCAGGTCGACCGCCTCGATCGCCGCGCCTTCTTCCACCAGCTTGCGCGCCTGGACATAGTCCTTGACCGCGTTGACCGCGTCGATCGCGATCAGCTTGCCGCCCTTGAGGTAGATCACCGAGAAGCTGCGCGCGCCCGGATCGCCGCGCAGCACGGTGGTGTCGTGTCCTGCGGACAGGCCAACCGTCTGCAGCTTGAGATCGTACTGGTTCGACCAGAACCACGGCGTCGCGCCATAGGGCTGCGGATCGCCAAGGATCGCCTTGGCCACGCAGCTCGCCTGATCGTTGGCGTTCTGGACGCTTTCCAGCCGCATGATCGCCCCTTCGGCAAAGCGGTTGGCGTGGGCGGCGCAGTCACCGATGGCCCAGACGTGCGGCAGGCTGGTGCGGCAGTATTCGTCCACGTCCACCCCGTTGCCGCCCGCCGCGCCTGCGGCCAGCAGCGGGCCGACGGCGGGGACGATGCCGATGCCCACGATCACCATCTGGCAGTCGATCACGCTGCCATCGGCCAGCTTCACGCCGGTGACGCGGGTTTCGCCCTCGATGCTGTCGACGCCGACGCCGGTGCGCAGGTCGACGCCGTGGGCGCGGTGCTCGGCCTCGTAGAATTCGGACAGCTGCGGCCCGGCAACGCGCGCCAGGACGCGCGGCAGAACTTCCAGCAGGGTCACTTCCTTGCCCAGCTTACGCAGCACGGCGGCTGCTTCCAGCCCGATGTAGCCGCCGCCGATCACCACCACGCGGGATACCTCACCCAGTTCGGCCAGGATCGCATCGGCATCGGCGCGGTTGCGCACGCCGTGGACGCCCGGCAGGTCAGCGCCGGCGCAGGACAGGCGGCGCGGATCGCCGCCCGTAGCCCAGATCAGTTCGCCATAGCCGATGGTGCGGCCGTCGGCGGTGGTCACGGTCTGCGCGGCGGGATCGACCGAGGTAACCTCGGTCCCCAGCAACAGGTCGATCGCCTTGCCTTCCCAGAAGTCGGCGGGGCGGATCAGCAGGCGATCCCAGGTCTTGTCGCCAAGCATGTATTCCTTGGACAGCGGCGGGCGCTCGTAAGGCGGCTCGCTTTCGCGGCCGACCATGCCGATCGTGCCCTCAAAGCCCTGCTGGCGCAGCGTGATCGCGGCATAGGCCCCGCCCTGCCCCGCTCCGACAATCAGCACATCGTATTTCATGGTTTCCGCTCCGCCTTGTGCCTTCAGTTCGCACGCTCCTTAGCGTGGAGAACCGGCGGCACAAGGCATTGCGCGGCGTCAAATTCCGAGGCGGGCAAGCCCCTGCCAGATCATGTAGACCGCAACGACGACCACGAGGCCCGCGAAGACGGTGCTGAGCTGCCCCTTGGCGGCGGCCATCCGGCGCGACAGCGCGGTCCCGCCGATGCTGCCCAGCACGCCCCCGGCGATGAAAGTGCCGGCCAGCGCCCAGTCGACCAGTCCCGACAGGGCATAGTTGAAGGCCGTGGTCAGCCCGAAGGCGGTGACCGCAACCAGCGAGGTGCCGACCGCCCGCCCAACCGGCATAGCGGTGGACGCGACCAGCCCCGGTACGATCAGGAACCCGCCGCCGATCCCGAAGAAGCCGGACAGGATGCCCGTGCCGAACCCGAAGGCGGTGACCTTGGGGAAATTGTCGCGGTTGCAGACCACGCCCTCGACGCCTTCCTGCCCGCGGTTGCGGAACATCAGCGCGGCGATCACCAGCATCAGCAGGGCAAACAGCAGCAACAGGTGCTGCCCGTCCACTGCCTTGCCCGCGCTCGATCCGGCGAAGGCGCCCAGCACCCCGGCCAGGGCATAGGCCCCGCCGCAGCGCCAGTTGACGTTGTGGGCGCGGGCATGGCTGGCAAGACCGGCGAGCGCGTTGGCCGCCACCGCCAGCGCCGAGGTGCCGATGGCAAGGTGCGGGTTCTTTACCCCCACGACATAGACCATCAGCGGCACGGCAAGGATCGAGCCGCCCCCGCCGACCAGCCCCAGGGTGAAGCCCACCAGCACGCCCGAAAGCGCCGAGAGCAGATAGGTGATCTCGCCCATCGCGGCGTCCTCCTTACAGCAGGTTCAGCGGCAGCTTGAGATAGCTGACCCCGTTGGCCTCAGGCTCGGGGAAGTGCCCGGCGCGGATGTTCACCTGGACCGAGGGCAGGATCAGGCGCGGCATGGCGAGCGTCGCGTCGCGCGCCTCGCGCATGGCGACGAATTCGTCCTCCGAAATGCCGTCGTGGATCTGGACATTGGCCGCGCGCTGCGCCGCCACCGTGGTTTCCAGCACATATTCGCTGCGCCCGGGCGCCAGATAGTCATGGCACAGGAACAGCCGCGTCTCGGCCGGGAGCGCAAGCAGGCGCCGCACCGAGCGGTAGAGCGCGCGCGCGTCCCCGCCCGGAAAGTCGCAGCGCGCGGTGCCATAGTCCGGCATGAACAGCGTATCGCCCACGAACACCGCATCGCCGATGACATAGGCCATGCAGGCCGGCGTGTGCCCCGGCACATGCAGCGCGATCAGCGGCAGGTCGCCCAGCATCACCTGCTCGCCATCGGCCAGCAACCGGTCGAACTGCGAGCCATCGGCGGCGAAGCTGGCGGGCTCGTTGAACACCTTGGCGAAGACGCCCTGCACGGTGCGGATCGCCTCGCCGATCGCGATCGTCCCGCCCAGTTGCTCCTTCAGATAGGGCGCGGCAGACAGGTGATCGGCATGGGCGTGGGTTTCCAGCAGCCATTCGACCACCAGCCCCGCCTCTTTCACGAACGCGATCACCCGGTCCGCACTGGCGGTCGAGGTCCGGCCCGAAGGCTGGTCGAAATCGAGCACCGAATCGACCACTGCCGCCTTGCGGGTGGCTTCGTCCCAGACGACATGGGTGGCGGTGAAGGTTGCCGGATCGAAGAAGGTCCGGACCTGCGCCGGGCGCCCCTTGGCGCGGGACTGCTCGATCTGGGCAATGGCGGCGGTCAGCGCGGTATCGGTCATGGTCGGTCCTTCGCAGGAAGTCATATTCTGCTTGCCTTATATGCAATCATTATCATATAAGGCAAGCAGAATATTCAAGCGGAGTTTCCAGCCATGACCTTCTCTCTTTTCAATCCGGCCCACAAGGAAGTTAACCCTCGGCAGCTGGATGCCATGCTGCGCAGCGGAACCGCGCAGGTGATCGACGTGCGCGAGCCGGATGAGTTTTCCGCCGGCCATATCCCTGGCGCGATCAACCGGCCGCTCTCCACCTTCCGCGCGAGCGAGCTGCCGGCCAGCGCGGGCAAGGTGCTGGTGCTCAATTGCGCGGCCGGCCGCCGCTCGGCCATGGCGCTGGACAAGTGCGAGGCCGCCCGCGTGGAGGTCGACACCCACCTTGCGGGCGGATTCGGGGCCTGGCTGGCTGCCGGCCTGCAGGCAGAAGCCTGAAACGGTCATTGCACATCGCCCCGGTGCGCCCTAGCAAGGGTCAAGACATGATGCCTAATGATCTGAGCGAACTGAAAGCCAACGCCGCCGCCATGGCCGCGCGGCTGAAATTCATGAGCCATCCCGAACGCCTGCTGATGCTCTGCCGGATGGACGAGGGCGAGGTTTCCGTCAGCGAACTCGTGGGCCTGACCGGCCTGTCGCAATCGGCGGTGTCGCAGCACCTGGCCATGCTGCGCGATGAAGGCGTGGTGGCGATCCGGGGCGAGGCGCAGACCCGGTATTACAGCCTAAAGGATCCGGTGGTCCGCGCGATCATCCACGCGCTGTGCGAGATCTGCGCCGGGCAGCACGGCTGACCCGTTGCGATCAAGGATTGGTCTTTCGCTGATCGAAAGCACGCGCTAGCCTTCCCGGCAAACAGGGAGGACTTGCCGGATGAACGGGGCTGAAGCCTTTATCGAAACGCTGCACGCGCACGGGGTGGAGGTCTGCTTCGCCAACCCCGGCACTTCGGAAATGCAGCTGGTTGCCGCGGTTGACCGCCAGCACGGGATGCGCGCCATCCTGGGCCTGTTCGAAGGCGTGGTGACCGGCGCGGCGGATGGCTACGGCCGCATGGCGGACAAGCCGGCCGTCACCCTGCTCCACCTTGGCCCCGGCCTCGGCAACGGCCTTGCGAACCTTCACAATGCGCGCCGCGCCGGATCGCCGGTGATCAACATGGTCGGCGATCACGCGACCTATCACCTGCATTACAACGCCCCGCTGACTTCCGATGCGGCGGGCGTTGCCCGGCCCATGTCGGACTGGGTGCGCGTCTCGAACTCGAACCGCGACCTCGCCCAGGCCGGGGCAGAAGCCTTTGCCGTGGCGCAGTCCTATCCGGGCAAGGTAGCGACGGTGATCGTTCCTGCCGACCATGCCTGGACCGAAGGTTCGGCCTCGGTCGTCGCCACGCCAGCCGCAGCCGCGCCCCGCGCCCCGGCGCAGGCGATTGTCGATGCCGCCGCCGCGCTGAGCGAGGTGGACGGCCCCAAGGCGCTGCTGCTGGGCGGGCGGGCGCTGCGCGAGGATGCCCTGATCGAGGCGGGACGGATCGCCGCCGCCACCGGCGCGCGGCTGATCGCGGAAACCTTCGCCACCCGCCACCAGCGCGGCGCAGGCCGCGTGGCGGTGGAAAAGCTGCCCTATTTCGGGGAAATGGCCGAGAGCTACCTGGCCGAATTCAAGGCCATCGTGCTGTGCGGAACCGAACCGCCGGTCTCGTTCTTCGCCTATCCCGGCAAGCCCAGCTTCCTCTCGCCGCCGGACGCGCGGCTGGTGCGGCTGGCCTCCATGCGCGAGGATGCCGTGGCGGCGCTTTCCGGCCTGGCGGAAGCGCTGAACGCTCCCGCCCAGCCCGCGCTGATACAGGAGCCGACCCGCTTCGAGGCCCAGCCCGGCAAGCTCAACAGTGCGAACATCGGCGCGATCCTCAATGAACTGCTGCCCGAAGACGCCATCGTTTCCGACGAGAGCGCCACCTCCGGCGGCGCGGCCTTCGCCATGTGCGCGGGCGCGGCACCGCATGACTGGCTGCAACTGACCGGCGGGGCGATCGGCCAGGGCCTGCCGCTCGCGGTGGGCGCAGCTGTCGCCTGCCCGGACCGCAAGGTGATCGCGCTCCAGGCCGATGGCTCGGGCATGTACACCAACCAGGCGCTGTGGACGATGGCGCGCGAGAACCTCGACGTCACCACGATCATCCTCAACAACGGCTCCTACGCGATCCTCAACATCGAACTGATGCGGGTGGGCGTGCAGAACCCCGGGCCCAAGGCGCTGTCGATGCTCGACCTGCGCAATCCGGGCCTCAACTGGACGCAGATCTCGGAAGGCATGGGCGTGCCCGCCGTGCGGGTCGAGACCGCCGAGGAACTGCGCGCCGCGCTGGTGGAGGCCCTCGCCCACAAGGGCCCGCGCCTGATCGAAGCCATGCTCTGATGGGCACTTCGCTCAACCTCCTCCCCGCCTCGTTCGCCGATTTCCGGCGCGAGGCGGAGAAGCGGCTGCCGCGCTTCCTGTTCGACTACATCGATGGCGGCGCGGGCGCGGAAGTGACCCTGCGCCGCAACACCGCCGACTGGGAAGCCGTCAGCCTGAACCAGAAAGTGCTGGTCGACGCCTCGAAGATGGACTGCTCGGTCGAGCTGTTCGGGGAAAATCTCGCCATGCCGCTGATCCTCGCGCCCGTAGGAATGGGCGGAATGACCGCGCGGCGCGGTGAAGTGCAGGCCAAGCGCGCGGCAGACAAGGCGGGCATTCCCTTCTGCCTCTCCACCGTCGGCATCTGCACGCTGGAGGAAGTCGGCGCGGTTTCGGACCGCCCGGCCTGGTTCCAGCTCTACATGCTGAAGGACCGGGGCATCGTGCAGGAAATCCTCGCCCGTGCCTGGGACAATGGCGTGCGCACGCTGGTCTTCACCATCGACCTCGCCGTGCTGGGCACGCGCTACCGCGACATCCGCAACGGCATGGCGGGCGGGCTGGGTCCGTGGGGCCGCTTCCGCTCGGGCGCGCTGGACTATGCGCTGCACCCGCGCTGGGCCTGGGACGTGGGTGTGAAAGGCGCACCCCACGGCTTCGGCAACATCGCGATGTACGTGAAGCAGTCCAGGAACCCGCGCGATTACCTCCACTGGACCGGCACCCAGTTCGACAGCTCGGTCACCTGGGCCGACATCGAATGGCTGCGGGGGGTCTGGCAGGGCAATCTGGTGCTGAAGGGCGTGCTGGACGTGGCCGACGCACGCGCCGCCGTCGCGGTCGGCGCGGACGGGATGATCGTCAGCAACCACGGCGGACGGCAGCTCGACGGGGTATGCTCCACCGCCGCCATGCTGCCGCGCATTGCCGATGCCGTGGGGAGTGAAACAACGCTGCTGGTCGACGGCGGCATCCGCTCTGGCCAGGACCTCGTCAAGGCGCTGGCGCTGGGGGCAAAGGCCGCGCTTGTGGGCCGCCCCTGGGTCATGGCGCTCGCTGCCGGGGGCGAGGCGGCACTCACCCGGATGCTCGGCCTCTACCGGCAGGACATGCGCACCGCGCTGGGCCTCACCGGCATCCCGAACGCCCGCGACGTGGGGGGCGGCGCGCTGCTGGCAGACTAGACGCCCTTCCCCACGTCCGTTCGTGTCGAGCTTGTCGAGACACGTCAGCGCCAACGTGTCTCGACTGCGCTCGACACGAACGGGACCATGGACTTTGGGCTTCAGCGCCCCTTGAACGCCGCCGGACGCTTTTCCAGGAACGAGGCGACGCCTTCCTTGAAGTCCTCGCTGGCGAACAGCGGGAGCAGTTGCAGGTAGACGTGCTGGACATGGGTGCCGAACGGCTCGTCCAGCCCCATGCGCATCATCCGCTTGGCGGCGCGCACGGCCAGCGGGGCGTTGCCGGCGATTTCAAGCGCCAGCTTGCGCGCCTCGGCGGCGACCTGATCGGCTGGCACCACGCTGTTGACCAGCCCTTCGGCCAGGCACTGGGCGGCATCGAGCGTGCGGCCGGTGAAGATGATCTCCGCCGCCTTGGCCCAGCCGAGCATGCGCGGCAAAAACCAGGTGCCGCCGCTTTCGGGCAGGACGCCGCGCTTGACGAAGGCGGCGGCCAGCTTGGCGTTGTCGGCCATGATCCGGATGTCGCAGCCCAGCGCGAGGTCCATGCCGTAGCCCGCCGCCGACCCGTTGAGCGCGCAGATAACCGGCTTGTCCATGTCGAACAGGACCGTGGGCGGGGTATGGCTGAGGTCGAGCGTTTCGGGCGCCTGCCGCTGGCCGCTGCCGATTCCCTCGCCGCGCGCGGCTTCGGTCAGGTCCAGCCCGGCGCAGAACGCGCGGCCCGTGCCGGTCAGCACCACCACCCGCGCTTCCGGGTCCTTGTTGGCGCGTTTCAGCAGGTCGCACAGCTCGTCGAGCATGGCGGGCGAGATCGTGTTCATCCGCTCGGGCCGGTTGAGCGTGATCGTGGCGATATGGTCAGCGGTTTCGTAGGTCAGGGCAGACATGCAGCTCTCTCAATCATTTATGGTTATGAGTTCGAACTTCAGGCGAGGACCTTGCCGGGATTGAGAATGCCCTTGGGATCCATTGCGGTCTTGAGCGTGCGCATCAGCGCGATCTCGGCGTCGCTGCGGCACATCGTCAGCCAGTCGCGCTTTTCGAGGCCGATGCCGTGTTCTGCGGAGATCGAGCCGCCCAGCGCCTTCAGCGGGCTATAGACGATCTCCTCGATCCGGTGGCGGGTTTGATCGGTAAACGGCTGCGTTCCAAGGACAATGTGCAGGTTGCCATCGCCGATGTGGCCGAACACCACGAACTTGAAGCCCTGCCCGAACGCGGCAGTCGCCTCCGCCTCGATTCCGCGCACATAGTCCTGCATCGCCACGATCGGCAGGCTGACGTCGAAGGTCACGGCCGGCAGGGTGTGCTGGAACAGCCCCTCGATATCGTCGCGGATCTTCCAGATACCCGCCGCCTGCGCCTTGCTGGCGGCAATGGTGGCGTCGAGTACGATGCCCTGCTCCAGCGCCTCGCCCAGCACGGCCTCGAACTGCGCGGCGTCGCGTTCGGGATCGTTGCCGCTGGTCTCGATCAGGACATAGTGCGAATGCCCGCCGGGCAGCGGCGGGGTGTGGCGGCCCATGGTGATGCCGATGGGTTCGTAGAAATTGGCCCACATCACCTCGAACGAGGTCAGCGCGCTGCCCAGCCGCTTGCCCGCCAGCATGAACAGGTGCTGCACCGCGTCGAAACCGCCCAGCGCCAGCAGCGCGGTCTGGGTGGAGAGCGGCGCGCTCTGCAGTTTCAGCACGGCGCGGGTGACGATCCCCAGCGTGCCCTCGCTGCCGATGAACAGGTGCTTGAGGTCATAGGCGGCGTTGTTCTTGACCAGCGTGTTCATCGCGCTGATCACGGTGCCGTCGGCCAGAACCGCTTCGAGCCCCAGCACGTTGTCGCGCATCATGCCGTAACGGACGACCGAATTGCCGCCCGCGTTGGTGGAAATACCGCCGCCGATGGTCGCCGTGCCCCGCGCGCCCCAGTCGACCGCAAACTTCAGGCCCTGCGCTTCCGCCGCTTCCTGCGCGGCCTGGACGGGGCAGCCCGCCTCGACGATCATCGAGCGCCCGACCGGATCGATCGACTGCACGGCGCGCATCCGTTCCAGCGAGACCTGGATGTCATCGGGCTGGCAGTCCGCGCCGTGGACGAGACCCGTCAGACCGCCCGCCGGAACCACGCTCTGCCCCGCCGCGTGGCACAGGGCCATGACCTGGCTCAGTTCCTGCGTGCTGGCCGGACGCACCACCGCTTTCGCCTGGCAGGTCGACAGGCCCATCCAGTCGCCCGCGCGCTGCGCCACGTCCGCTCCGGTGAGCAGGCCCTGCGGCCCGACGATTGCGCCGATCTGTTCGAGCAGCTGGCTCATTCCCGTCCTCTTCCCAAATGAAACGCCCCGACCGTATCAGCTACGGCCGGGGCGCAAAGGACTATCTGTCCATGAGACGGAAGACGATCAGCCGTCGATCCGCTCGATGATGATCGCCGGGGCCATGCCGCCCGCCGCGCACATCGTGATCAGGCCGTAGCGGCCATTGATCCGCTCCAGCTCATCCAGCGCGGTGCCGATCAGCATCGCGCCGGTCGCGCCAATCGGGTGGCCCAGCGCCATGGCGCCGCCGTTGGGGTTGACCTTGGTGCGGTCGAGATCGAGGTCGCGGATGAACTTTTCAGCGACGACGGCGAAAGCCTCGTTGATTTCGAAGACGTCGATGTCGTCCTTCTTGAGGCCGGCCTTCTCCAGCACCTTCTTCGCCGCCGGAACCGGGGCGTTGAGCATCAGCGTGGGATCATCGCCGCAGTTGACATAGGCGACGACCTTGCCGCGCGGCTTGAGGCCGTGCTTGTCAGCGTATTCCTTGCTGGTGATCAGCACGGCGCCCGCGCCATCGACCACGCCCGAGCTGTTGCCGGCGTGGTGCACGCCCTTCCAGTTCAGGTCCGGATAGCGGCGCTGGATCTGCTTGCGGAAAGTGGTGCCGCCCAGATCGAAGTCAGCGATGGCATCAAAGCTGGCCTTCAGGCTGGCGAGCCCTTCGGCAGTGGTTTCGGGACGGGGGAATTCCTCGCGGTCAAGCGCGACGGTGCCGTCTTCATTGTAGACGGTGACCAGCGACTTGTCGAAGCGGCCTTCCTTGATCGCACGGTCGGCGCGTTCCTGGCTGACCAGCGCCAGCGCGTCGAGCGCCTCGCGCGTGATGCCTTCCATCGCGGCGATCGCATCGCCGCACACGCCCTGGTGGCTCTGCGGGTGCAGCACGTCGAGCGCCGGGTTGCCCGAACCCATGCCCAGCGGCTTGATCCCGGCGTTGGCTTCTTCCGCGCCGATCTGGGCGGTGTAGCTCATCATTTCGGTGCCGCCCGCGATCACGCAGTCTTCCATGCCCGACATCACGGCCGCCGTGGCGAGGTTGACCGAGGTGATGCCGCCGCCGCAGAAGCGGTCCAGCGTCATACCCGAGGCCGAGGTGTCATAGCCGGCGGCCAGCGCGGCCATGCGGCCCAGGTCGCCGCCCTGCTTGCCCTTCTGGGTCGAGGTCGACCAGATCACGTCGTCGACGGTGCTGGTGTCGAGGTTGTTGCGATCCTTCAGCGCCTTAAGGACGGTGGCGGCCAGGTGCTGCGGGTGAAGGTGCGAAAGCGCGCCCTTGCCGGGCTTGCCGATGCCGCGCGGGGTGCGCACGGCGTCGATGATATAGGCGTCAGCCATGACAGTTCTCCTTCGGGCCGCCACGCGCCATTCGCGCGGCTGCGTCCCTCGCGACTCCAATTAACCGCCCGATTAAGAATCGCAAGGGGAACAGGGGAGAACAGAATCCGTTGCGTCAGGCATTAGTCGCGAAAGACGGGCAGATGGGCCAGTTCGACCAGCTTGTGCCCGAGCCGGTCGAGCTCCTCCGGGGTGCGCCTACCGGCGAAGGTCGAGACGGACAGGCATAGCCGCAGGTTGCCCGAGGCCGGAATGGCGACGGAGAGCGAGCAGATGCCGCTGTGGCTGAACCCGTCGTCAATCGCATAGCCCCGCTCCGCGGACTGCACGACCTGTTCCCGGTATTCGGCAAAGACCAGCGGCTGCGGCCAGCGCACGGCATCGAAGCGCCGCCGCAGTTCAGCCTCGCTCACCCGCTCCGCAGCGGCGAGCGCCCGCCCCGATGAACCGCCGCCAATCGGCTGGCGCTGCCCGATCACCATGTGGATGCGAGTCGCCGCGCCGCTTTCCCACAGCGCGACCAGCGCGATGCGGTCCGCCGAAGTCGCCCTCCACAAGCCGACGGTACATTCGTGCGCTTCGGCAAAGGCCCTTGCCGGTCCGCGCGCGCGTTCGATCAGCTGATCGAGCCGGTCCGGCCCCGGCCCCGTCGCGCTCCACCCCGGGACCAGGGCATAGCGCCGCGTGTCCTCAACCCGTTCGACCGCGCCCTCGGCCACCAGGGTGCGCAGCAGGTTGAGCGCGCTGGACGGGCTGAGATCGACCGCGCGCGCCACTTCGGACAGCGTTGCCCCGCCGCTCCGCGCGGCAAGGGCGCGCAGCACCGCGAAGGCCAGAGATACCGAGCGCACCTGGGTCGACATGAGGCGGACCTAGCTTTCAGATATGTGAAAGGCAATGCCAATGTTTGAATTGACTGAATCGTCCGCTTGCCCCATCGGGTCCGCAGTGCGATGCCCAGAGGCAAGGCATCGCTGGCGGAGATTCAGACGATGGGAATGCTCGAAGGCAAGGTTGTCGCGATTACCGGTGCGGGGCGCGGCGTGGGCCGCGAAATCGCGCTGCTCTGCGCGAAGCACGGCGCGGCAGTAGTGGTCAACGATCCGGGCGTCGGCGGCGGCGGCGAAGGCGGCGATGCCGGACCGGCGCAGGAAGTGGTCAACGAGATCGTGGCCATGGGCGGCAAGGCGCATGCGAACCTTGCCAGCGTGGCCGATCCGGTCGGCGCGGCCTCGATCATCGAGGATGCGGTGCAGCGCTTCGGGCGGATCGACGCGGTGGTCAACAACGCGGGCATCCTGCGCGACACGATCTGGCACAAGATGAGCCACGAGGACTGGCGCGCGGTGATCGACGTCAACCTCAACGGCCCGTTCAACGTCTGCAAGGCGGCGACCCCCTATTTCCGCGAGCAGCAGTCCGGCAGCTTCATCCACTTCACCTCCACCTCGGGCCTGATCGGCAACGTGGGCCAGGCGAACTATTCGGCGGCCAAGCTGGGCCTCGTCGCGCTGTCGCAGTCGATCGCGCTCGACATGGCCCGCGCGGGCGTGCGCTCCAACTGCATCGCGCCTTTCGCGTGGAGCCGGATGACCGCCTCGATCCCCGCCGAAACCCCCGAGCAGAAGCAGCGGGTGGAGCGGATGAAGTCGATGAGCGCCGACAAGATCGCCCCGCTGGTGGTCTACCTCGCCTCCGATGCCTCGCAGGACGTCACCAACCAGATCTTCTCGGTCCGCAAGAACGAGATCGTGCTGTTCAACAAGCCGCGCCCGGTCCGTTCGATGACCAAGGTCGAAGGCTGGACGCCCGAAACCATCGCCGAGGAACTGATCCCCGCCTTCAAGCCCAGCTTCGCGCGCGCCGACGAAGTCAGCGGCCACGTTTTCCCTTACGACCCGATTTGAGGATTTCACCCATGAGCACCAACTCCGGCATGGACGCCGACGTCTTCGAACAGTTCATCGAACAACTGCAGCGCTATGTGCGCGAGCGGCTGATCCCCGCTGAAAAGCAGATCATTGAAACCGACCTGATCCCCGACGACATCATGAACGAGATGCGCGAGATGGGGCTGTTCGGCCTGACCATGCCTGAGGAATTCGGCGGCGCGGGCATGAACATCCAGCAGTATACCCGCACGATCCGGGAACTGTCCTATGCCATGCCGTGCTATCGCTCGATCACCTCGATCAACATCGGCATGGTCTGCTCCGCTCTGAAGAACGGCGGCACGGAAGAGCAGAAGGCCGAATGGCTGCCGCGCCTTGCCGCAGGTGAAATCGCCAGCTTCGGCCTGACCGAACCCGGCTCCGGCTCGGACTCGGCGGCGATGCAGACCATGGCGGTCAAGTCCGGCAACGGCTGGGTGCTGAACGGGACGAAGCGCTACATCACCAATTCGCCCTTCGCCAAGGTTGCGCTGATCATGGCGCGCACCAGCAAGGAAGCCCTGCCCAAGAACGCCCACGTTTCCGCGTTCATCGTGCCGATGGACACCCCGGGCGTCACGGTCGGCAAGTCGGACAAGAAGATGGGCCAGGCCGGCAGCCACATCGCCGACATCATCATGGACAACGTCCAGCTGCCCGCCGACGCGCTGCTGGGCGGCGTGGAGGGACGCGGCTTCGTCACCGCGATGCAGAGCCTCGACAACGGCCGTCTCTCGGTCGGCTCGGCAGCCGCCGGCTATGCCCGCCGCGCGCTCGATTCGGCGATCCGCTATGCCAACGAACGCAAGGCGTTCGGCGAACCGATCGCCAACTTCCAGCTGATCCAGCAGATGCTGGCCGACAGCGAGATCGAGATCTACGCCGCCGAATGCATGCTGGAAGACGCCGCCAAGCGCGCCGACGCGGGCGAGAACGTGCTGCGCAAGGCCGCCGCCGCCAAGGTCTTCGCCTCCGAAATGTGCGGCCGTGTGGTTGACCGCGTGGTGCAGATCTACGGCGGCGCGGGCTACCTGGCCGAATACGACGCCGAACGCTTCTTCCGCGATGCCCGCATCTACCGCATCTACGAAGGCACCACCCAGATCCTCCAGCTCCAGATCGCGAAGCACATGCTGCGCGAATGGGCGGCCACGCAGGGCTGATCGGCCATGTACCCGCTGCTCCAGGGGCTTTCGGTGATCGAGGCGTCGTCATTCGTCGCCTCGCCCACCGCCGGGCTGTACTGCGCCCAGTTCGGCGCGGAAGTGATCCGCGTCGATCAGGTCGGCGGCGGGCCGGACTTCCGCCGCTGGCCGGTGACCGAGGCCAACGACTCGCTCTATTGGGAGAACCTCAACCGGGGGAAGAAATCGGTCGCGCTCGATCTCGGCTCTCCCCAGGGGCGCGAACTGCTGCAGGAACTGGTCCGCGCCACCGGCCAGTTCATCACCAACTTCCCGGTCGGCGGGTTCCTCGCCCATGAAAAGCTGGCCGAGGGCCGCGCGGACCTCATCACCGTGCGCGTCATGGGCTGGGCAGACGGCGCCCCCGCGCTCGACTACACGGTCAACAACGCGGTCGGCTATCCGATGATGACCGGCCCGGGGCCGGAACCGGTCAACCACGTCCTTCCGGCGTGGGATCTGCTGTCGGGCGCCTATGCGGCCTTTGCCCTCCTCGCCGCGATCCAGCGTCGCAGCGTCAGCGGTGAAGGCGGCGAAGTGCGCATTCCGCTGTCGGACGTCGCCATCGGCACGGTCGCCAACCTCGGCGGCATCGCCGAAGTGCTCTATTCGGGCGAGAACCGCCCGCGCCTCGGCAACGCGGTCTACGGTCTGTTCGGGCGCGATTTCCTGACCGCCGACGGACAGCGGACGATGATCGTGGTCGTCACCCACCGCCAGTGGGCCAATCTGATCGCCGCGCTGGGGCTGGAGCAGCAGGTCGCCGCTATCGAGACAGAGCGCGGCGTCTCCTTCGCGAAGGACGACGGGCTGCGCTATGCCCACCGCGATGCGCTTTACCCGCTGTTCGAAGCGGCAATCGGCGCGCGGGCCCATGCCGATCTTGCCGCCGCGCTCGATGCGGGCGGGATCGTCCACAGCGCCTACCGCACCATGCTCGACGCCGCGCGCGATCCGCGCCTGGTGGGCGACAACCCGATGTTCAGCGCGTTTGACGCCAACCCCTCGGGCTTCGCCTATCCGGCTGCCGGTGCGTTCGGCACCGTGCCCCAGCTGGAACGCGGCGCCCCGCAGCCCGCCCCGCGCAACGGGCAGCATTCGGAAGAAGTGCTGGCCGAGCGCCTGAAACTCTCCTCGGGCGAGATCGCCCGCCTGATCGACTCCGGAATTGTAGGAACCCAGCCATGACCCTTCGCCGCGCCGCCATCGTCTCGCCCATCCGCACCGCTGTCGGCAAGTTCGGGGGCGCGCTGTCCTCGCTCACCGCCGGGCAGCTGGGCGCCACCGTCCTCAAGGCGCTGGTCGAGCGCACGAAGATCGATCCCTCGCGGGTCGACGACGTGATCTTCGCGCAGGGCTATGGCAATGGCGAGGCGCCGTGCATTGCGCACTGGTCGTGGCTGCTGGCCGGCCTGCCCGAGGAAGTCCCCGGCTACCAGCTCGATCGCCGCTGCGGATCGGGCCTGCAGGCGATCGTCAACGCGGCGATGATGGTCCAGACCGGCGTGTCCGACGTGGTCGTCGCGGGCGGCTGCGAATCCATGTCGAACGTCGAGCATTACTCGGTCGACATTCGCAAGGGCGTGCGCTCGGGCAATCTGACCCTGCACGACCGCCTGACGCGCGGGCGCGTGATGAGCCAGCCGATCGAACGCTACGGCGTGATCAGCGGCATGATCGAGACCGCCGAAAACCTCGCCAAGGACTGGAACATCAGCCGCGAGGCCTGCGATGCCTATGCCGCGCGCAGCCACCAGCGCGCAACCGCCGCCTGGGCGGGCGGCCTGTTCGCTGACGAACTGGTCCCCGTGGAAGTGCCGCAGAAGAAGGGCGATCCCGTGATCTTCGCCCATGACGAGGGCTACCGCGCCGATGCCAGCATGGAAACGCTCGGCAAGCTGCGCCCGCTGGAAGGCGGCGTGGTGACGGCGGGCAATGCCAGCCAGCAGAACGACGCGGGCGCCGCCTGCCTGGTCGTCGCCGAAGACAAGCTGGAGGAACTGGGCCTCGAACCCATCGCCTTCTTCCATTCGTGGGCGGCGGCGGGCTGCGATCCGGCCCGCATGGGTTACGGCCCGGTCCCCGCGACCGAGCGGCTGTTTGCCCGCAATGGCCTGTCGTGGAACGACATCGGCCTCGTTGAACTGAACGAGGCCTTCGCGCCGCAGGTGCTCGCCTGCCTCAAGGGTTGGGGCTGGTCGGACGATGACAGCCGCCACGACATGCTCAACGTCAACGGCTCGGGCATTTCGCTGGGCCACCCGATCGGCGCCACGGGGGGCCGCATCCTCGCCAACCTGACCCGCGAGATGCAGCGCCGCGACGTGCGCTATGGCCTGGAAACGATGTGCATCGGCGGCGGCCAGGGCATCGCTGCGGTATTCGAGAAGGCCTGACATGTCGCTGGACTATCGGCACCTGCTCGGCCTCGCCCGCGGTTACGAAGCGCTGGCGCGCGCCGCGCTGGCAGAGCGGCTGGAAGGCCGCCGGATCGACGAGGAACAGCGCGCGGCGCATGGCTTTGCCTGGATCGCCACCAGCGTTGCCGCGCTGGAGGCGCTGGCCGAGTGGAACAAGGCGGGCGCCGGCCTCAACCCGGTCGATGCGCTGGTTACCCGGCTGGGCTTTGCGGAAACGCTCGCCCAGCTGGTCGGCGGCCTGCCGATGGGGCAGAACGAGCTGCTGCGCCCGGCTGACCTTGGCCTGGCCGATGCCGCGCGCGACCTGACCGATGCCTGCGCCGACCTGCTGGAAGTCGACCATGCCCCGGCCCGCGCCGAGCTTGCCCGCCTGCTGGCGGACGGGGTCTGGCCCTCGGAAGGCCTGGGCGACGCCGATCTCGACGCGATCCGCGACCAGTTCCGCCGCTTCACCGATGCGGAAATCCTGCCCAATGCCCACAAGTGGCACCTCGGCAACGAGCTGATCCCCGACGCCACCGTCGCCGCCATGGCCGAGCTTGGCACCTTCGGCGTCTGCATCCCCGAGGAATTCGGCGGGCTGGGCCTGTCCAAGCTGGTGATGTGCCTTGTCACCGAGGAGCTGTCGCGCGGCTGGATCGGTGCGGGCTCGCTCGGCACCCGCTCGGAAATCGCGGGCGAGCTGATCACCCACGGCGGCACTGCGGATCAGAAGGCTGAGTGGCTGCCCCGGATCGCCAGCGGCGACGTGCTGCCGACCGCCGTGTTCACCGAACCCGATGTCGGCTCCGACCTCGGCTCGCTCCAGACCCGCGCGCGCCGGACCGAGGATGGCGCCTGGCGGATCGACGGGGCCAAGACCTGGATCACCCACGCCAGTCGCTCCGACCTGATGACCCTGCTGGCGCGCACCCTGCCCGATGCGAAGGGCTATGCGGGCCTGTCGATGCTGTTGGTCCCCAAGCCGCGCGGGACCGATGCCGACCCCTTCCCCGCCGAGGGCATGGCCGGCAGCGAGATCGAGGTGCTGGGCTATCGCGGGATGCGCGAATATGCGCTGTCGTTCGATGGCATGGCCGCGCCTGCCGATGCCCTGCTCGGCGGTGAGGAAGGCCAGGGCTTCAAGCAGCTGATGCGCACTTTCGAGGGCGCCCGGATCCAGACCGCCGCGCGCGCCGTGGGCGTTGCCCGCCGCGCGCTGGAACTGGGGCTGGACTATGCGCTGGGCCGCAAGCAGTTCGGCAAGGCGATCGTTCAGTTCCCGCGCGTAGCGGACAAGCTGGCGATGAGCCTGGTTGACCTGATCCTCTCGCGCGAGCTGACCTATGCCGCCGCGCGGGCCAAGGACTCCGGCAAGCGCTGCGACATCGAGGCCGGCATGGCCAAGCTGCTCGCCGCGCGCACTGCCTGGTCCAATGCCGACGCCAGCCTGCAGATCCACGGCGGCAACGGCTATGCGCTGGAATACGAGATCAGCCGCGTGCTGTGCGATGCCCGCATCCTCAACATCTTCGAGGGCGCGGCGGAAATCCAGGCCCAGGTAATCGCCCGCGGCCTGCTGGATGGGCGCAACTGATGAGCGAGTGGAACGCATGGATCGGGCGCGAGGAAGCGCGCCATGACCGGATCGACGAGGGCCTGCTCGCCCGCTGGCTGGCAACCTTTGACCGCGCCGCGCCCGCCGATGGCACGGTGCCCCAGGGCTTCCACTGGTGCCTGTGCACACCCGACGCGGCAACCGCGCAGCTTGGCCCCGATGGCCACCCGCTGCGCGATGACAGCCCGGACAGCTTCCTGCCGCCCGTTCCCCTCCCCCGCCGGATGTGGGCATCGAGCAAGGTCGAGTTCCTCGCCCCGCTGCGCAGCGGACAGGCGGTGAAGCGTGTGTCGCGCGTGGCCTCGGTCACGGCCAAGCAGGGCGGCTCCGGCTCGCTGGTCTTCGTCGACGTGGCGCACGAAACCTTTGGTGAAGACGCGCTGGCCGTGCGCGAGGTCCAGTCGCTGGTCTACCGCGATGCCGCCCCCGCCGATGCCCCGCTCAGCCCGCCCGCGCTGGGCGAAGGCAGCTTCGACGCCTCGGCCTGGGACGCGCACCGCATCGTGGTCCCGTCAGAGCCGCTGCTGTTCCGCTATTCGGCGCTGACCTTCAACAGCCACCGCATCCACTACGACCTGCCCTATGCGCGCGATGTCGAGCGCTACCGCGCGCTAGTGGTGCACGGGCCGCTGACCTCCACCCTGCTGCTCGCCCTCGCCCAGCGCGAACTGGGCGACAATGCGCTCAAGACCTTCGCCTTCCGCGGCGTGTCCCCCGGCATGTGCGGCGAGGAGCTGAACCTCGCGATGCGCAAAACCGAAACCGGCTACGAACTCGGTGCCTTCGCCGCGGATGGCCGTCAGGTGGCGAGCGCCAGCGCCACCGCCTGACGCGCGCGCGATGGCCGTGGCGGCCGAGCTGTGCTAGCCTGCCGCCATGACCCGGCCGATCCTCCTCGCCGCGCCGCACCGCCTGCCTTTTCTGGTCGGCACTGCCAACTTGCTGTTGCTGGCGCTGTGGTGGCTGCTGCGGCTGGCGGAACTCGACGCCGGAGTGGCTCTGCTTCCCCCAGGCGATGTTCCCGCCGGACTGCTGCATGGCCCGGCCATGCTCAACCTGGTCTTTGCGCCCTTCGTGTTCGGCTTCCTGCTGACGACTTTCCCGCGCTGGATGGGCTATCCCGACCTGACCGCGCGAACCTATGGCCCGGTCGGCGCCCTGCTGGCGGCGGGATCGGCCATCGCACTTGCGGGATTGGTGATGGCGCGGCCCGAAATGCTGGTCGCGGGCTTCGCGGTCGAAGCCGCCGCATGGGCGGCGGGCCTGATCGCGCTCCTGCGCGTCACGCTGCGCTGCGAGACCGACGGCAAGCCGCGCGTGTGGCACGCCTGGTCCGCGCTGCTGGCGCTGACGCTGGGCTTCGCCGGACTGCTGATGGCGGCTTTCGCGCTCCACGCGATGGACGGGGCGCTGCTGGTCGCGGCGATGCGGATGACCATCCTCGGCTTCCTGTTGCCCGTGTTCCTGACCGTCGCCCACCGCATGGTGCCCTTCTTCGCGGGCAATGTCGTGCAAGGTTATGTCCGCTGGCGACCGGACTGGCTGCTGGTGCTGATCTGGGGGCTGCTGCTGGCCAGCCTTGGCGGAGCCTTGCTCCCCCTCCCCCTGCTCGCCGCGATTGCCAATTCGGGCATGGCGATCACCTGCGCGGGGCTGCTGTGGAAATGGTGGCCGCGCGGGCCTGCGCCGGGCCTGCTGAAAGTTCTGTTCTGGAGCCTCGCCTGGACTCCTCCCGGCTTTGCCCTGCTGGCGCTGGCGGCACTGCAACCCGTGCATGGCCGCGCCGCCGACCATGCGCTGTTGATCGGGTTCTGCGCCTCGCTGCTGGTCGCCATGGTCACCCGCGTCTCGCACGGGCATTCGGGCAGGCCGCTGGAAATGTCGCGCAGCGCGTGGTTCGCCTTCGCGGCGTTGCAGCTTGCCGCCCTGCTGCGCATCACCGCCGCGCTGGAGCTTGAGGCGGGCAGCCTGCTGCTCGTCACCGCCGCGCTGTTCCTGCTGGGGCTGGCCCCGTGGTGCCTCGTCAACTTCGGCATCTACCTGCGCGCACGGCTCGACGGCAAACCGGGCTGAGGCGTCAGGCCTCCAGCGGCTCGGTCGCGAGGCCAAGCTCGGGGATCGAGACCGAGCGCCGCCCGCTGAAATCTGTGCGCACCACGATCAGCCCGCTGCGTTCGTAATGCTCGATCAGGCGGCGGATGCGCCCCGGTGAGCTGGTGCCATAGACACGGGCCAGTTCGTCATCATCCGGGCATGGCAGGCCTTCCTGCGCGGCGCGGGCGATCACCAGGAACGGCGCAAGCAGATCGTCGGCCAGCGGCTGGGCGACGCGCAGGATGTCGGCCCACGGCCCGCCCGGCTCGTCCGTGATACCGGCCACGGCCATGGCGAAGCGGCGGCGGAACACCGCCATGTCGACGTGGCCGGCGGTGAGCCGCTGCATCCGGCAGCGCACCGCGAAATCCTGGAACAGCTTGGCTGGCGGCTGATAGGTGCACCCTTCCTCGGCCACCATGTCGGCGAGGATCAGGTTCACCGCCGCGTCGATTTCCGCCTGCGTCGGCGCGAACAGCTCCGGCTGCTCGACCGGCTCGCCCGCATCGAGCGGAACGGCGGCGATCTGTTCCAGCAGCTCGTCGGCGGCGGGAACCGCAGGCGCGGGCGGCGGCGGAGGCGGCGCGCCCTCATCAAGGTGGAGATCCTCGTGCAGCAGTGCGTGGAGCGCATCCGGCGAGGCGGTGGGCGGGGGCGCGAATTTCTGCACCATCACCCGCGCACCGGTGCGAACCCCACCGACCCGCACCGCCACCGGGCGGCGGCTGATCGCCGGGCCAAGGCCCAGGAACTGCCCGCGCCCCAGATCGCGGATCTGCTCGGCCTGACGGCGCTCCATGCCCAGCAGGTCCGCCGCGCGCGCCATGTCGATATCGAGGAAGGTCCGCCCCATCAGGAAGTTCGAGGCTTCCGCCGCGACGTTCTTTGCCAGCTTCGCCAGCCGCTGGGTGGCGACGATCCCGGCCAGCCCGCGCTTGCGGCCCCGGCACATGAGGTTGGTCATCGCCGCGAGGGAGAGACGCCGCACCTCGTCGCTGACCTCGCCCGCGGCGGCTGGCGCGAACATCTGCGCCTCGTCCACCACCACCAGCGCCGGGAACCATTGCTCGCGCGGGGCATCGAACAGGGCGGAGAGAAACAGCGCCGCGCAGCGCATCTGCGCCTCGATCTCGAGCCCGTCGAGCGCCAGCACGACCGAGGCACGATGCTCGCGGATGCGCGCCGCCAGCCGGGTCAGCTCGACCGCCGAATAGGCCGCGCCGTCGACCACTATATGCCCGAACACGTCGGCCAGGGTCACGAAGTCCCCCTCGGGATCGATCACCACCTGCTGGACGATCCCTGCGCTTTCCTCGAGAATCCGGCGCAGCAGGTGCGACTTGCCCGAGCCGCTGTTGCCCTGCACCAGCAGGCGGGTGGCCAGCAGTTCCTCGACGTCGATCGTGACCGGGCGGTCACTCTGGTCGGTTCCGATCTGGATGGGCGCGCTCACGTGGGCGGGCCTAGTCCGAGGCGGGGATTCGCGCCAAGCGCCCGGGCGGCGTTTTCCAGAGGTTTGGCGCCCCGGCGGCGAAGTCCGGGCTCACCCCATCCCGAATACCGATTTGGCCACGTGAGTGATCCGGCAGGCCAGGTCCGCCTCTCCCGAAGCGACGATGTAGTGGCCGGCCGCGCCCGCCTCGTCGCCGTCAGCGATACCGGTGGTGAAGACCACGTCGTGCACATACATCCGCTCTTCCAGCGGGCGGGTCAGTTCGGCACGGGGTTCCAGCAGCGGCGTTTCACTGGTCCACAGCACCCGGTCGGGATCATCCGCGTCGAGCAGCGACCAGAAGGTGCGGTAGATGCCGACGATCTCCCTGGGCTCCACCCCGTGCCACAGCACCAGCCAGCCATCGTCGGTCAGCACCGGCGGGGCGCCGCCGCCCAGCCGCACCGTGTCCAGCCGGTCGGCGCGCGGGCGGATCGCGGATCCGGCCACCGGCTGCCAGTGCAGGCCGTCGGGCGAGCGCGCGAAGTTGATCGAGGGGCCGCTGCGCCACTCCGAGCCCGGCGGCCAGGCGAACCAGTGATCGCCGATCGGCCGGGTCAACGCCCAGTAACGCCCGTCGATCAGCCCTTCGAAGATCGTCATGTCCTTGTTCTGGTGGTCCAGCACCAGCCCCAGCAGGGTCCAGTCGAGCCCGTTGTCGGATTCGTAGAGCACTGTGCCGTGGTGCTGCGGGCTGACGCAGCAGGCGGTCATCAGCCAGCGCCCCTCCAGCCGGGTGATGCGCGCGTCCTCCAGGCCATAGCACTGCCACGGCTGGCTGGGGGCGATGGCGCGGTCATAGTGGACCTCGACCACTTCCAGCCCGTCGGGCGTCAGCTCCACCGGCAGCAGCCACGACAGCGAGGTGAGCGCCATCGCTCGCCATGGCCCGCCGCGCATCAGGAACTTGCGCGGGTCGGCCGTATCGACCTGGTCGAGCGGCCAGGCATCGAGGACATAGCCGCCCTCGTCCCAGCGGATCGAGCGGACGTGCCCGCCGTCCACCGGATCGGCCAGCGCTTCGGCTATCCGCACCATCATCAGCAGGTTGCCGCCGGGCAGGCGCAGCAGCCCCGGGTTGAATGCACCCAGCACATAGGTTTCCGCATCGAGCTGGCCAGTCATCGGCGAGCGCGACAGGTCAACATCCAGCGGCCCGAACACCAGGTGGTCGACCGCATGGGCCGGGGCAAGCGGGGCGGCGGGATGAGGCGGGCCGGCATGAAGAGACTTCATCGGCGGCTTCCTTGCTGCCGCGACTTCCGGCCCATCGGGTCGATCCGCAAGGTGACGCGGTCGATCCCCACCGGACGGGTCGCGGCCCGCAGCGCCGCCTTCGCTGCCCCTTCAGGCGGCGGCAGCTTGTGCGCGGCGACCTGTCGGGCGCGCTCGGTCGAGCTGCGGATCAGGACGATGCGCTTGCCTGCAAGGCTGGTCTCTGGCGTGGTCATGGCGGGTGAAACACCGCGAGCACGGAAATTGTGCCGCGCGGGCGATGGCTTTCACCGCCACGATCGCCTCGGGCCGCCGCGTTGTCGGGCAGGTGGCGCGCGGGTGCTGACGCTTCAGCCGCCCGCGCTCCCGATCAGGCGGCGCTGACAGTGGCCAGGTCGGCGATGAACTTGTCGATGTTGCCCATCGTCAGGCCGGCCACGTTGATGCGCCCGGAACCGGCCATGTAGATGCCGTGGTCGCTGCGCAGCTTGAGAATCTGCTCGCCCGACAGCGGCAGGATCGAGAACAGGCCGTTCTGCCCGCCCAGCGGCACGAGATCGACCGCACCGGCCTTGCCCGAACCAGCCAGCTTCGCGCGGACCTGGTTCATGCGCGCGCGCATGTCGTCCAGCTCGTCCTGCCACAGCTTCACCAGCGCCTCGTCCTCAAGGATCAGGCGCACGGCAGCGGCGCCGTGATCGGGCGGCATCGACCAGGCCGCGCGGGCCAGGGCATAGCCGTTCGACAGCACCGCACCCAGTTGGGCCGGGTCCGACACCATGACATAGACCGCGCCGACGCGGTCACGGTACATGCCGAAGTTCTTGTCGCACGAATAGGCGATCAGCGCTTCCGGAACGGCGGCAAGGACGCGGCGCACGCCATAGGCGTCCTCCTCCATGCCCTGCCCCAGCCCTTGATAAGCAAGGTCGAGGATCGGCAGGACGCCCTTATCGGCCAGCAGGCCGGCGATCTCGTCCCAGTCGGCATTGCCGTAATCGATGCCGGTGGGGTTGTGGCAGCAGCCGTGCAGCAGCACCGCATCGCCCGGCTGCGCTTCGGCAATCGCGGCGCGCAGCGCGTCCATGTCGACCTTGCCGTCCTTGCCGGCGTGGTTGAAGCCCTTCAGCTCCACCCCAAGGTCGGCGAAGATCTGGGCGTGGTTGGGCCAGCTGGGCAGGCCCATCAGCACGCGATTCACGCCCGCGCGCTTGGCCAGCGCCACGGCGAGGCGCACGCCGCCGGTGCCGCCGGGGGTCTGCATCCCGTCGATCCGGCCATCCATGGTCGGGTTTTCCTTGCCGAACACCCACGGCATCAGCGCGTGGACAAAGCCCATGTCGCCTTCCGGGCCGAGGTAGGCCTTGGAATCCTGCGTCTCCAGCAGCTTCTTTTCCGCCGCCTTGATCGCCGCGAAGACGGGCGTCGCGCCGTCGCCGGTGCGATAGACGCCGACGCCAAGATCGATCTTGTCGGCGCGCGGGTCCTCGTTGTGAAGCTTGATCAGCGCGAGCAGCGCGTCGGCGGGCTGTTGAGGCAGGGTGTTGAGCATGACGCGGGCGCGCTTAGCCCCCTAAGCCGCGCAGGACAAGGGGCGGCGTCAGAACGGGACCCACTTCTGCTTCTTGGAAAACTTCATGTAGCCGGCATTGATCCCCAGCCGCATCCCCACGCCCATGCGGATCGGGATCAGCACCACATCGCCACTGCGCAGATAGCTGGCGGTCAGCCCGCCCACGACATAGGCCTGCCCTTCGCCCGCAGGGAAGCGCTTGTACAGGTCCTCGGTGTCATAGAGGTTGTAGACCAGCACAAAGGCCTTCGCGGCATTGCCCCCGGCGTCGATTCCCACCGACGGCCCGGTCCAGTAGACCGGCTTCTGCCCCTC
>ERZ795062.535-NODE-535-length-31511-cov-7.741544_pt1 | contig 31511 bp, 33 predicted proteins | sample MGYA00375146_ERZ795062 | MGnify/ENA primary metagenome ERZ795062 (study PRJEB30191, sample SAMN05720281) | activated sludge metagenome | isolation source: Anaerobic digester | place: USA | collected 2015-07-16 ...
CCGGCCCTCCTTGACCACTTCCATGGCCCTTTGGATGATTTCCTCTGTCTCCGTATCAATATGGGAGGTGGCTTCATCCAAAATCAGGATTTTTGGATTGGCTATCAAGGTTCTGGCAAAGGCGATTAGCTGCCGCTCCCCACTGGAGAAGGCGGCACCTTTTTCCACAACCGGCTCATCGATTCCCTTTTCCAGTCTGGCCAACATGTCCCCAGCTCCCACCTTTTCTAAGGCAGCGGTAATCTCTTCTGGAGTATAGTCTTCCTTGTCCATCGCGACATTGGAGGCGATGGTTCCTGTGAAAAGATAGGGGTCTTGAAGGACAATCCCCATCTGACTGCGGACACTCTCCCTTGAAAACTGAGAAATATCCTGGCCATCGATGCTGATCCGCCCCTCTTGGGGGTCATAAAACCGATAGAGCAGGTTCATGATAGAGGATTTCCCAGAACCAGTGTGGCCCACCAAGGCCACAGTTTCCCCCTGCTTGGCATGGATGGAGATATTTTTGAGGACCTGGTTTTTCCCGTCATAGGCAAAGCTGACCTGGTCAAAATCCACCACACCAGCCGTCACCTGGAGTTCCGCTTGGGCATCTGCTTCCTGTTTTTCATCTAGCAATTCCAAAAGCCTCCGCCCTGTTGCCTGGGACCGCTGAATATTGGGCAGCTGCCGCACTAGCATCCCCAGCAGATCAAAGAGGGTGGTCACATAATTGATATAGAGAAAGAGGCGACCTGCCGTCACATCCCTATTTCCAGCTATAAATTGATAGCCGATAAAGGTCAAAATACTAGCGATGACCGAGTATTTGAGCAATTCTGTCAAGGTCCAAGAGGCAGCCGAGTCTACCAAGACAATCCGGTCATCCGCTGCCCGCATCTGACCAGCCACCTGATCAAACTGCTGGAGGACACTATCCTCCTGATGATAGAGCTGGATAATGCTGGAGCCGTTCATGGTCTCATTGACCAGGGTATTGACCTCACTTCTGGCATCATAAAAGTCCTTCATGGGCTTGTCGGTCGCCTTCTTGTAGAGGACTTGCAGGCCGTAAAAGAGAGGCATCAGCAGCAGCAAAGCCAGCCCCACCTTCCAATCCAGCGTCATCAGAACAGCATAGATAAAGACGACCTGAACCAGGGTAATGAAGACCTGAGACAAAAGGGTATTGTAAAACTGATTGCGCAGGGTCTCCGTGTCATTGACAATGCGGGTCGCAATCTTACCGGCCGGCTTGTCGTCAAAGTAGGAAATGGGCAGGCGCTGCATGACAGCATAGGCCCGGTTGCGCAAGTTAGTCGCCACCTGGTTGGCACAGGCCATGAGAACCCGAAAGGAACCATAGCGAAAGAGGCCTGCCAGAGCCAGCAGACCGATAAAGAGGGCCAATTGGGTCAAGAAAGCCCCTTGATCCAAGACCAGCCCCTTGGACACATCTGTCAAATGGTGGTCGATTAGATTTTGTAAGATCAGGGGGGCTAGTTGGGCACCAGCTGTTGCCAACAAGAGGAGGACCAGGCCTGCCAGAAAAAGCCCCTTGACATGCTTGATTTCTTTGATCAATGATACAATAACTGACATCTTATCCCTCCTCTCCTTGGGCTTGTTGCCGCTGGTATTGTTGATAGTACCAGCCCTCCTGGGCCAGTAATTGGTCTGGGGTTCCTTCTTCGATGATGCGGCCCTCATCCAAGACCAGGACCCAATCGGCATGGTGGACTGCTGACAGGCGATGGGTCACGATGATGTTGGTTTTTTCAGCCCGTTCCTGCTGGATATTTTGGATAATCTGGCGCTCGGTTCTAGCATCAACAGCCGACAGAGAATCATCTAATATCAGGAGTTCAGGCTCTCTGATAAAAGCACGCGCAATGGAAATCCGCTGCTTTTGCCCACCAGAAATGGAGACTCCCCGCTCGCCAATAGTCGTATCCAGACCATCTGCCATCCGCTCCACATCCTCTTCAAAGGCCGCCGTCGCAATAGCTTGTTTAATCTCCTCCTGATCGGCTTGGACCTTTCCCATGGCAATATTTTCCCAAACCGTCCGTGAAAAGAGGACATGTTCCTGTGGGACATAGCCCACCAAGGCTTCCAGAGATTTACGCGAATAGTCTGTAATCGGCCGACCGTTGATGGTGAATGTCCCTTCACCAACTGGGTATTGGCGCAGGAATTGGCGGACCAAGCTGGTCTTGCCTGCCCCGGTCTTTCCGACAATGCCCAGGGTCTGACCTGCTTTCACGGTCAGGCTGATATCCTTCAAACTAGGCTGGGAAGCCTGAGCATAGGAGAAGCTGTAATCTTCCAGACAAATCTCTCTCAGATGGTCCAAGTCCTTTCTGCCATCTTCCTCCATATCATCCCCAGTCTCGATCAGTTCTTGGAGCTTACCGAAGGAAGTCTTCCCGGTCTGATAGACTAAGATAAAGTCAGACAGCATGGCAAAGGGCTCCACCAGGGAAACGACATAGAGCTGGAGGGCCACCACTTGGCCGAGGCTAACCCGGCCAGCCTCCATGAAGTAGAGGCCCGACCCCAAAATCAGGACCGTACTCAGCCCCAGCATGAGACTGTACATGGGCATGTAAAGGGCTCGGTAGCGGGCAATATCGTTCCAGCGAGCGGACAGGGCCGCAGTCTTCTTGGCAAAGCGACTGGACAGCTGGTCCTTCTTGCTGTAGGCCCGAATCACTCGGATGCCTTCCACGGTCTCCAGGACCTCATTGCTCAGCTCTGAAATGGCATCCCTGGCTTCATCCACCTTGGTTTCCAAGGGTTGAGACACCTTGTAGGTCCCATAGGTCATGATGACAATCGGAATCATCCCCACCAGGGAAATCTCCCAAGAAATCAGAAACATGACCGGAATCACAAAAGCAATCATCCCTCCCGCATACAGGATAATCATGAGCCCATAGCCCACCATATCCTGGAGCATTTCCACATCCGTTGAAAAACGAGTCATCATATCGCCTGAACGAAATTTCTCATAGAAAGGTGTCCGCATGGCCACCAGCTTGTGAAAGGCCCGCTGCTGCATATCAAACTTAAAATGGATGGACTGCTGAAAAAGCTTGAGATGCCAGATAAAGGCCGACCCGTAATTGACCAGGGTAGCCAACAGCAGAAAACCAATGGTCGCCATCAGCCCTGCTTCCGTCAAGCTCTGCTTGGTAATGGCATCTACCAAACGCTGCACCACCTGGGTGGGAATGACCAGCGTGGCATCATAAACAATCAGACTGACCGCCACCAGGAGATAAGTCCATTTATTCTTTCTAACATAATCTAAAACAAGTGCAAACAACATATTCCTCTTTCTCTCTCACAAAAAAAGCACACAAAAAAGCCCACAGTCTACCTACTCCTTACCATGGGCTTCCAATGACATCATTTATCGTATCAGAAAAACAACTAATCCGGCCGCTTAGAAAGGAGACAAGCAAAAAATAAAACAGATGATACCACAGTTTTGTTCATGATAAAACATTCTCCTTTCATTAAGATACAAAGGCCGTCAAGGAGCAAAGCAAAAATAGGAGTTTGGACGAAGAGTCTTTAGACTCTAGGAAAAACTATCTTTTTTGCACAGCTCATAGGCCGTGTTCAATTTCATTAAGATACAAAGGCGTGAGCGACACACAGCAAAACAGGAAAGCTGACGAAGATGCCCGAGCATCTAGGAAGACTTTATCTTTTTGCAACGTGTCGTAGCCGTGTTCAATTTCATTAAGATACAAAGGCGTGAGCGACACACAGCAAAATAGGAAAGCTGACGAAGATGCTTCAGCATCTAGGAAGGCTTTATCTTTTTGCAACGTGTCGTAGCCGTGTTCGTTTCTATTACCATTGTCTATTCTATCACAAAATACTTTCATGTCAAGGTATTTTTGAAAAAGAAAAAAATCCTGCCAAAGCAGGATTAAATGATATGCTAGTTGCCGGGATCGAACCGGCGACCTCATCCTTACCATGGATGCGCTCTGCCTACTGAGCTAAACCAGCAATACCATCTAATTGTACCATATCATTTGCATTTGTCAATCATTTTTTCCTCAGAAAATAGAATTTTGTCCTCCCAGTCTTTACTTGCAATTTTTAGCTATTTTTTTTAGAATAGAAACAGAAAAGAAAAGCGAGGTAAACCTATGATTATTGGTATTCCAAAAGAAATTAAAAACCATGAAAACCGTGTGGCTCTGACACCAGCAGGGGTTTATGCCCTAGTTCAGGCGGGGCACACCGTCCTTATTGAAACCAATGCTGGTTTGGGATCAGGTTTCCCAGATGCGGACTACCAGGAGCAGGGAGCGAAGATTGTAGCAACTGCCCAAGAAGCATGGGCAGCTCAAATGGTGGTCAAGGTTAAGGAACCTCTTGAAGCAGAATATGGCTTCTTAAGAGAAGATCTTCTGCTCTTTACCTACCTACACATGGCACCTGCACCAGCTCTAGCTGATGCCATGCTGGCTGCAAAAACCACCGGTATCGCCTATGAAACCGTCCGCAATCAATATGGTCAACTTCCCCTCCTGATTCCCATGAGTGAAGTGGCTGGTCGGATGGCAGTCCAAATCGGTGCCCACTTCTTGACCAAACAAGAAGGCGGTTCAGGAGTTCTCCTTGGGGGTGTACCAGGAGTACCAAAAGGAAATATCGCCATTATTGGGGGTGGGGTCGTCGGAACCCAGGCAGCCCGTGTAGCCCTTGGACTTGGAGCAAAGGTCACCATCCTGGATATCTCAGCCAAGCGTTTGGCCGACCTAGAAGACATCTTTGGCAACCAAATCCAAACCCTCATGTCCAATCCCTTCAACATTGCGCAAGCGGTCAAGGAAGCTGACTTGGTGGTTGGGGCCGTCCTCATCCCAGGAGCCAAGGCACCAAAATTAGTCACCGATGAAATGGTTCAAGCCATGCGTCCAGGTTCCGTCATTGTAGACGTGGCAGTCGATCAAGGTGGGGTTATTGCTACTGCCGATAAGGTAACCACTCACGATGAGCCTGTCTATGAGAAATATGGTGTCCTCCACTATGCTGTGGCCAACATTCCAGGTGCCGTTGCACGAACGTCTACCCTGGCCTTAACCAATGTCACCCTCCCTTATGTCCTCGATTTGGCCAATAAAGGCTTCAAGAAAGCCATCCAGGAGGATGACGGTCTCCTGCAAGGTGTCACAACCTACAAGGAACAGATTACCAACCAACCTGTTGCCCAAGGATTGGGGAAAGAATTCCAAGATATCTTGGAAATGATTTGATGATACAAAAGAAGCAACCAAAATCGGCTGCTTCTTTTTCTATTTTTCAAGGAGTTCCAACAACTTGTCCTGATTGACATCTGGGTAGTTGGAGAGGAAGGTATGCAGGGTCTCGAGAACCGCAGGCATAAAGTTTGGCAGATCATTTTCAATCTGCAATACCAAGAGGGGCTCATGGAGGCTGAGGCGAAGCAGGAACCAGCCCCGTCCATAGGGCTCAGAGAGGATAAAGCGGATGCCCTCCTCATTTTCAGGGTTGAAGGACCAGCCGGTAACGGGATAGTCTTTTAAATCGGCAATAACCTGGCGGCCAAGGGCCTTGAAGTCCTCTCTTTCCAGCTTGAAGCGGACCTCCTGAGTCTCAACTGGCTGTTTCAAGTCTGCAATCAGGTCATCTACTTTCTGCCCCTTCTGGGCTAATTGTGGCAAGAGCATGAGGATTTTTGCGGCTGCGTAGGTCCCATCATCCAGAAAATAATTTTCCTTGAAGGCCGCATGTCCACTGGTTTCAATCGCCAGCTGGCAATCCACACCTGCTTCATTGGCTACGATGGCCCGGTTGATGACATTGCGGTAGCCAGAAATATACCGGATTTGTTTGCCACCTAATTTTTCAATAAAATCCTTGAGATGATCAGAAGTCGGTGAATTGGTTACAATGCTGGTTCCTGGATGTTCTGCCAGCACGATCTGACTGAGGATGGCAATCAGGTTGTTGCGGTTGAGTATCTCTCCCTTGCTGGTCACCACTGCTGCCCGGTCCACATCCGTGTCAAAAATGATGCCCAAATCTGCCTGGTTTTCCAAGACAGCCGCCTGGATGCTAGCCATAGCTTCCTTATTGTCGGGATTTGGAATGTGGTTGGGAAAGGTTCCATCTGGTTCCAAAAATTGTGAGCCACTGGTATCTGCTCCCAGCACTTCCAGAACCTGGCTGGCAAAGAAGCCTCCAGCTCCGTTCCCAGCATCCACAATAATCTTCATTCCCGCCAGAGGTTGGTCAGTAGTCAGGCCACTGCCCTGGCGGATCTTCCCAACCAAGTCTGCTGCATATGGTGTAATCAGGTCTGCGGAGAGGACAGTACCTGTTTTGCCGTTTGAACTTGGATGGGTCTTCTCCAAAATAAAGTCGATATCCTCATGCTCCGCCCCGCCTTTTTGGCTGAAAATCTTGATACCATTAAAGTAATATGGCAGGTGACTGGCTGTAATCATAATCCCAGCATGGCAGGCAAACTCTTCATATTGAGTGGCCATAAACATAGCTGGAGTTGTTGCCAACCCAAAATCAATGACCTTGACCCCTTGGGTGACCAGGGCTTCCATCAAAGTCAGGGCCAAAAGAGGGCCACTAAGGCGACTGTCCCGTCCCACACCAATGGTCAAATCCCCAGCCTGATAGGCATCTTCATGGTCTTGGCGCAACCAGTTGACCAAACCTGAAGCGATTTGTTTGACCGCATCTTCTGTCAAATTGACCGCTAACTCGTCTGTAGCAATGGCGATACCCCGAATATCTGAGCCATTTTGCAATTTTGCCAAATCTGTCATAAGGTACTCCTTTGAACATTCATCTTTATCAACATTTTAGCATACATTTGAGGGGAATGAAAGCATTTCCCAACAGGTTCCGATTTGGCAAGGGCTAGTCTTCCTTGGTGAGAACCCCATCCTTCATTTTATAGACGGCATCACAGTCTTTGACCATCCGGATATCGTGGGTCACCATGACAATGGCCTTCTTGTATTTTTTAGCCTCCTTGGCCAAAAGGGCTACAACCTCATAGGCCCGATTGGTGTCCAGGCTGGCCGTCGGCTCATCTGCCAATATAAGACTCGGATTGTGGTAAAGGGCTCTGGCAATCGCCACCCTCTGACGTTCCCCTCCTGAGATGGTTGAGGGCAATTTCTGTCTCAAATGGTCTACATTTAGCTCGGACAAGAGCTGATCTCGCCATTCCCGATCACTGCTTTTCCCAATCTTATCGACCAAATCCAGCTGCTGCTCCACAGTCAGATAGGGAATAAGGTTGGAATTTTGCAAGATAAAGCCTATGTCACGGAAGCGCAATTTTGCTCTTTCTTTTTCGGACAGGTTGCTGTAGGGCTGCCCCCCAACCAAGACCTCGCCTGAACTGGGTATCTGTAAGCCTCCAGCTATGGTCAAAAATGTGCTTTTCCCTGAACCTGAGGGGCCGATGATGGCAACAAACTCACCTGGTTCCACCGAAAAATTTGTCGGCTGAAGGGCACATATTTCACGGTCCCCATCCTGAAATACCTTGGTTACATTTTTTAAAACTAATGCAGTCATCCCGCCTCCTAATCAATGGTTTTAAGTGGGTCGATGCTGGCCACAACCTTCACAGAGAAGAGGGATCCTAGCATAGAAAAGACAATGAGGGCCATAGACACCAACGAGTCGAAGCCCCAATCAATCTGAAAGGGAACCTTTGCTGGCAAGGCCAGGGCCGACAACCAAGTGGCAAACAAGCCTAGGGAGACTCCAAGTCCTACCAAGAGGGCTGTTTGAATCAGGATAGACCTTCCGATATAGGAAGTCGGTACCCCCTGCGTCTTCATGACACCAAATATTTGAGTTTTCTGCATGGTAAACACATACATAAAAATCGCAATGACGATGGTTGATATCAGTACAAGAAAGCCAATCATAAAGCCAAAGGTCATGACCTGGGCTGAATAGCCTGGAATATTGGCGATAAAATCTGTTATCGAAAGGCTTTCTAGGTCATTCTTGGGATAGGATTCCAGTTCGCCTTTTACCAGAACTGCATTGAGCAGGCTCTTGGCTTGCGGATTGCCCTCTCCTACTATTTGGCCATAGGTCTCTAAGCTGGTATAGACAACCGGACTGACATTGTAACTGGCCTCACCAGTAATACCGACCACGGTCAGCTGGGTATCCCGCTTCGCCAATTCTACGACATCCCCGATTTGAATGCCCTCTTCTTCAGCCAAGCGCTGGGAAATGAGAGCTTCCTCATCCTCTTCGATTTGCCGTCCTTGAAGAACCTTCGGGGCTGCAAAACTCTCGAGATCAAGGGCAAAAAGGGAAGTTTTGATCTTATCCTCCTCGGCAGGATCTTCTCCTATCCACATGACCACTGGTAGAACACTAAAATAGGCCAACTGATCTGCTTCAACCTGGTCAGCCACTTCTCTTTCTATGGATGATAAATTCAGACTCTGTGTCGCATCCTTGGCCAGCAATACAGTATCTGCTTCCCAGATATCAATACTGCTGCGATTCAATTGGGCCAAGCCATTGGCCAAACCCGCCAGGAAGAAGACCAGATAAGAGATTAAAAACAATAGACTAATAATCAGACCATAGCGAAGCTTGGACTGCTTGATTTCATTAAAGGCAAGAAACATTTTTTTCCTTTCAAAAGCGGACGGCTCACTTGTCCGTCCCATTGCTACATTATTGGAATCCTAGATAAGGTACTTGGCTGCCAGCCAAGCACCTTATCTAGGGCTGAAAAGCCATTAAGGCCACTCTAGTCTCCCCAATATTTCACCCAGCAAGAACCTATCACTTGCTAGTTTGGTCCTCTTGCGAAAGAGGGAATTGCTCACGTTCGTAGGCATTGATAATTTCAGCAACGACTGGATGGCGAACCACATCCTTGGCAGATAGATAGACAAAGTCAATCTGCTTGATGTGCTGCAATTTTTCAATGGCATCGATGAGGCCCGACTTGACATTTCTTGGCAGGTCAATCTGGCTGATGTCTCCATTGACAATCATCTTGGAATGAAAGCCCAGACGAGTCAAGAACATCTTCATCTGCATGATGGTGGTATTTTGCGCCTCATCTAAGATGACAAAGGCATCATCCAAGGTCCGCCCCCTCATATAAGCCAAGGGAGCAATTTCAATGATTTCCCGCTCCATCAGCCGAGTTGTCTGCTCCTTGCCTAAAATCTGATAGAGGGCATCGTAAACCGGACGAAGATAAGGGTCCACCTTTTCTTTGAGATCTCCTGGCAAAAAGCCCAAACTTTCACCAGCTTCCACAGCAGGTCTGGTCAGGATAATCCGCTTGACCTGTCCCCGCTTGAGGGCTATTACAGCCAAAGTTACAGCCAGGAAGGTCTTTCCTGTTCCGGCCGGACCGATACCAAAAACCACATCATGGTGCTTGACACTGTCCACATAGACTTTTTGACCCAGTGTTTTAACCCGGATAGGCTTACTAGAGTTGTCCTTGATAATTTCTTCTTCATAAAGGGCTACGAACTTATCAATGGTCCCATTTTGAGCCATGGAAAGAGCCGTCACCACATCAGAGGTGTTGACTACCATACCTCGACCGACAAGGACCAGAAGAGCTTGAAGGGCTTGACGAGCCACTTCTACAGCTTCTTCATCATCTCCTAAAATCTGCACACGCTCGGTCCTTGCATGGATAATGACCCCCAAATTTTCCTCAATCAGGCGCAGGTGCCGCTCATTGGAACCAAAGAGGGCAACCACATCATCAGGGTGGTGTAAGGTAATTTCAACAGAATAGTCTTGCAAATAGAGGACCTCTTACTTTCATTGGAATAGCTTCATTATAGCCTATTTGCAACAAAAAATCACGCAAAGCGTGATGAAAATACTTATTCTCAGTAGGTCAACCTAGCTTCCTACTCGGTAACTTTCGATAAGCTCCTTGAAGGTCTCCGTGAAAATCTGTGTCGCCTCCAAAAATGCCTTTTGTTGTTCCTTGGTCAAGGCTGACATAGCCTTAGCCTCAAAAATATTCAGAGGTTCCACCAGAGCAGCAATCTCTTTTGCGCCAAGCTCAGTCATTCGGATCAATTTTCTACGCTTATCATTTGGAATCGCTTCTAGATAGAGCCACCCCTTCCTCATATGATTTTTGACGATAGACTGAATGACCTGCTTGCTGGAATAGGTTCGCTTGCAAATAAATTCCTGAGTAATTCCTTCTGGATTGTTGTAAATCCATGTGAAAACAAGGAGGAATTTGCTATTTATTCCGTGCTGCCGAGCATAATGTTCAACCAGTGAAAATTGCTCATCTCTCAAACCTGCATACTTTTTTGCCTTCTTTTTTTGCATTTTCTAAACTCCTTTTTTCAAATGATAGTGTGCAATACACATTACTTAGTTTTTACTTTAACAAGCGAGTATTACAAGAATATGTAAAATAGATTACCCTTATGTTGGACTTGGATAACAGTTTTAAGGCGAAAAAGGGTGAACCTTGAAAAAACGTGATTTTTACTGACTTTCGATTTGAGACCTCAAATTTTCTAAAGTCCACCAATTTACCTTCTCACCACAATAAAAATGCCAGAGAAGATAAGATTATTCTATTTTTCAATTACAAGGAAGTGTTGTGAAGAAAGGCAAAAGAATCTTTGGGAGCTGCTAAGACTTTTTCCAAAAAATCAGCTAGGGCTACGAACTTTTTCTCCAAATCCTGCTTTGACCAAGCAAAGAGTCCCTGATCAAAGACAAAACAGAGGTCTGCTAGGATAATTTCAGCAACTTCCTGAGGGAAGGAGGTGGTAAAAACTCCCTCTTCTATCCCTTGCTCGATAATCGAAGTGACGATGGGAGTCAGCCTGGTCAGCAGAAAAACCAAGGACTGCTGATGGCTGTAGGCATTTTGAGATTCATGCAGGTAATGATCCAGCGAATGTTCCACTGACGAAGCATAGTAACTTCTAAAAAGCAAGGCCAGCTTAGGAAGGGCTGAAAGTTCCACATGCTCGATTGTCACCTGACAATGGTCAATCACCTGACCATAACTGCGTTCCACCAAGGCATCCATGATTTCTTCCTTGGATGAAAAATAATAATAGATTCCACCCTTGGCAATACCGGCTTGCTTGGCAATATCGCTGATGGTACAGGGGGCTCCCTTATCTGCACGAATCAATTCCAACAAGGCATCTAAAATCAGCGTTCTCTTGTCCATATTCTCTCCTTTTCTAATCTGATTATAGCATATTTTCAACGAAACACAAAAAAATTGACCACCGGTCAAAAACATGCTATACTCTAATTGAAAAGAGTTGACCATTGGTCAAATTATTACAGAAGGAGGTTATTACCATGCAAGACACAGCCTTATCTCATTATGGAAACTGGTTTGGAGTTATCCTCTGGATTCTCATCTACAGTCTCTTCCTACTCTTTATTCCTTTTTACAAAAAAAGCCAGAGAAAGCCTGCCACAGCTTACATGGCCTTCATCCTGGCCTATGCTCTCGAAATGTTTGGCATCCCCATGAGCATGTACATCATCAGCTGGATGTTGGGACGCAACCTGCCTGATGGCATCCTCTGGGGCCACACCTTAAATGCCTATATCGGACATAGCGGCATGTATATCTGTATTGTCTTAAATATTATTGGCGGCATCGTTATCATCCTGGGCTGGAAACAAATTTATCAGGACTACTGGCGCCACAATGAAGGACAAGGCAAGCTGGTTACTGGTGGTATCTATAAATACATCCGCCACCCTCAGTACACAGGCTTTTTACTCATGACCCTTGGCATGCTCTTTGAATGGGCTACCCTGCCTCTTCTCATCATGTACCCTATCCTAGTTGTCCTCTACCTCCGCTTAGCCAAGAAAGAAGAAGCCGATATGCTGACCGAATTTGGTGATGCCTACCGTCAATACATGAAGGTGACCAATCGCTTTCTGCCCAACTTTTGGAAAAGAGGCTAGCTATGAAACATGAACCTTCTAAAAGAGAAATTACCCTCACAAAATTTTTTCTCCATACTCCAGCTAAGACCATCTACCGCTCCTTTGCTGATTCCATCCCCTTGCAGGGCAATGAGATTGTCCTAGATTTTGGCAGCGGTTATGGAACAGTAGCAAAATGGATCGCCCCAAGATTAAGAAGCGGCCAGCTAACCTGTGCAGATATTTCCAGCATCTGGCAGGCGGAATGCCGAAAGCATCTGGCTAAGTATAAAAATATCATCTATTTCAACGATGACATTTATCAACTTGGTCCCCCAGAGCAGCTTGACATCATTTATGCCCACTTTGTCCTCCACGACCTTCCCTATCCTGAGTTAGAAACGGTCAACCCCATCTGATCAAACTTCTCAAAAGAGGAGGAAAACTGTATATTCGTGAACCAATCAGCGACAGGAAAAAATTCCATACTATCTGTGAACTCCTGCTCCAACAAAAGTTACAGGTTCTCCAAATAAGCCAACATTTCATCCCTCTGATGGGAATATCCCTTGATATCCACTATCAAAAAAGAGCATCGAAGTGATTCAATGCCCCACATACTCCTCCCAAATAGTGTCAAACTGACCCAGATTAAAGGAGAAACTGGCCCCATCTTCCAAGTATCGGCTGACCTCATCGAAATCATCTGTATGTTTTGGAAAGCTTAGATCATCAAAAGCCAAATCGGCCAAAATAGCCACAGGCTCATTGGATTTCGGATTGCGCTGGGTCATCAGCCAAGCATAAAAACTTCTTCTCATTTCCTTACTTTCTAACATGCACTTTTTCATAAAGCTCAATATAGCGCTCCATGGTCATCTTTCCGACCAAGTCACCAATCAAGGCATAGGGAATGTGCTTGGGATTTTTCATGCGAATGCAGGACTTGCCCATATCCAGCTTGGTGGGCACCTGCTCCTGATATTCTTTTGCGAACCAAGTCGCTAATTCCTCATCCATATAGAGTCCCATATGGTAGAGGGCAATATGATTTTTCTGGGAGGCCAAGGCCAGAAAAGGCAGGGGCTCGCCTGGAGTGCAATGATAGCCAGCAGGGTAGGCAGACAGGGGAACATAATAGTTGATCATGCCCCCTAAAACTCCCACCTCAAAGCCCGGAGGCAGCTGATTCAGGATCTCCTGGTGCAGCTGCTCCACTGCTTCTCTGCGCTGGTCTGGCAGGGCAGCCAGATAGTCTTCAAAAGTGTCTACTTCGATTAGCATATCGCTCCTTCATTGTTTAGTTAAAAAAGTACAAAACTTGATAGAGCAGTCCTGCAAGAGGACAGACTATCAAGGGCCAGAGCAATAAGTGTTCTGGCAAGCCCAGTTGAAGCATCCAGCCCTTGGTCTGCCAGGCAGGACAGTCTTCTGTCCCAGGAATCATCAGCCGAGAAAGATTTTTCTGACGAAAGAACCAATCCAGACCAATAAGGTCACCCAAATTGACCAAAAACATCTGCCAATAACCGGTTGTAAATAAGGGAAGAAAACCTCTGATGGGTAGAAAAGCCGTCGTCACCAGGCCCATACCAACTGTCAACAGGTAGAACCACAGCAACCTCCATCTGATAGTCTCTCGCTGATCTACTGTAACCTGAGGAGCAAGCTCTTGGATTGGTTTGGGCAGCATAGAGACTACCGCCCTTGGATAAGCCAGCCAGAGCTTGGCCACTGCTCCATTAAACAACAGACTCATCACAAGGCCGACCATGGTCACTTGAAGCCATAAAGTCATTGCCAACCTCCCATCTGAACCCTTATCCGATTAGTTCTGTTCCCAGTTCATCTTGCTTGATTTTTTTGGCTTTCATCAGCCCACCTAGGGCTTTTTTAAATTGCCCCTTGGAAATACCAAAGGTGGCCTTGATATCCTCTGGAGCAGACTTGTCATTGAGGATCATAAAGCCTCCATTGCTCTCCAGATAGGTCAAAATCATCTGGGCATCATTTTCCAGCATCTCAAAGGAACGCGGCTTCAGCGATAGATTGAGAGTTCTATCCACTGGCCGATAACCAATGACACGAACCTTGAGTTCCTGACCCAGCCGCGGCTCGGCGTAACGCTCACTGGGATGGATAAAACCGAGCATCTGATTGTCTGGCAGATAGACAAAGGTTCCACTCATCTTCAGACGATAGACAATGGCCCGTAGTTCCTGGTTCTGCATGTTATCATAGGCTGGACCAGCCAGCTTTTGGATATCTTCTGGAAAGGCCAAAATCCCCCAGATACGACCTTTCTTATCTATATCCAGTTTAACATATAGCTGATCACCCTTTTTAGGCCAAAGTTCCTTGATATCTGGTAGGATGTCCAGCGAGACAGCTACTTCCTTGTCTGGCAAGCCCGTATCTATGAAAACGCCCAAATCCTTGCGAACCTCAGAAACGGTCCCCCAGCCAAAACTAGTTCTGGTCGCCGAAATATCTTTAGTTGTCAAGCGTAGGCGCTGTTTCATATCCGAATAGGCAAAGCCTGTGACAGCCTGACCCAGTTGGAATTCCCCCTCGTCCTTTGAGAGAGCAAGAGTCTGACCGTCCTTTTGCACGAAATAAAAATCCTCATTTTCATCTGTCACTAAACCAGTGACAAAGGTTGCTAGTAATGTATTCATATACTTCTTTCTAAAAGAAAGCCAATCCGGATTTGGATTGACTCACTATTTCTAACGGATTGAAAAAGCATGGGAAGCTTCCAGCCAACTTATACGGCCAAGAGTTCTTTTTCTTTTTCAGCTGTCATATTATCGATGGTTTTGATGGCATCATCCGTTACCTTTTGAATATCTTTTTCAAGCGTCTTCAATTCGTCTTCGGTGATTTCCTTAGCTTTTTCAGCCTTTTTAGCCTCGTCCATGGCATCACGTCGGATATTGCGGATAGCAATCTTAGAATTTTCACCCACTTTTTTCACTTCCTTAGCCAGACTCTTACGGGTCTCCTCTGTCAAGGCTGGAATCACTAAGCGGATCACCGTACCATCTGACTGAGGCGTCAAACCAAGATCAGAAGCATTGAGGGCACGCTCAATATCCTTCAAGATAGACTTGTCAAAGGGAGTGATGAGTAGGACACGAGCTTCAGGAATAGTAATACCTGCCAACTGATTCAGTGGCGTTGGAGCACCATAGTATTCTACTGAAATACGATCTAGCAAGCTAGCATTGGCACGGCCAGCACGGATGTTCCCAAATTCACGGGCCAAACTTTGATGCGAATGAGCCATACGCTCTTGAGCTTTTGCAATAATTTCTTTTGTCATAGGATTTCCTTCTTCTTATTTTTCTTCCTTGTTGGAAACCGTAGTTCCGATTGGTTCCCCAAATACCACACGCTTGATATTACCTGGCTCGTTCATATTGAAGACAACCAGATCAATATCATTATCCATAGAAATCGTTGATGCAGTCGCATCCATGATTTTGAGACCACGATGGATGACTTCACGGTGGGTCAATTCATTAAATTTCACCGCATTGGCATCCTTCTTCGGATCCGCATTGTAGACCCCATCCACACCATTTTTGGCCATGAGGATGGCGTCCGCTTCGATTTCAGCTGCACGAAGGGCTGCTGTGGTGTCTGTCGAGAAGTAAGGGGATCCGATTCCTGCACCGAAGATAACGATACGATTTTTTTCCAAATGGCGAAGGGCCCGTCCACGGATGTAGGGTTCCGCCACATTCTGCATGGGAATAGCGGTTTGTACTCGCGTATCCACACCATATTGCTGCAAACTGTCAGCCATAACAAGAGCATTCATGACCGTACCCAACATACCAGTGTAGTCTGCCTGAACACGGTCCATGCCGGCTGCAGCAGCTGGCTCTCCTCGCCAGAGATTGCCACCACCGATAACTAAGGCGATCTGGATACCCGAATCATGGACTTCTGCGATTTCCTTGGCCATGGTTTGTACTGTCGGCAAATCGATGCCTGTGCCACGCTCACCGGCTAAGGCTTCGCCAGACAATTTAATGAGAATACGTTCGTATTTTGGTTTCATCTTGCTATCATACTCCTCTTTTTTATCCTTATTATTCTACCATAAAATCTCATTTTTAAATAGTATTATCTCTATCAAAAAAGAAAAACCTGTTTCCAGGTTTTCATTAAGATATCCGTAATTTTCGTCTTAAAGCATCTGCTTTTGCCCCAATCAGCTTATCCAACTGGCGGGTCTTGAGGGTCAAGTAAGCATAAATCAATACACCTGCAGAACCAGCCAAGACAAGGTGGACAAGACTGGCTATTCGACCAACTGGGGGCAGGAACTGGCTAAGTCCTATTTCAAGTGCAAAGACAGCAATTCCCATAATAAGGGCCAGAATCGTAATTCCCATAACATTTTTCTTAACAGCGGTCTTGTTGATTCCCACTACTTTATCCACACGGCGGAAAATCAAGGCGTTGGAGACAAACAGTCCAGCTGCAGTTGATAAAAGCGGTCCGAAAGCGTGGAAAAAATAGATAAAAGGAAAATGTAGGATAATTTTGACTACCAAGCCGGTGATGAAAAAGATAATTCCCTTGCGATTTTCAAAAATCCCTTGGATGATGACCCCAAAGAGAGTATACAGACCCTGCAGTGAGATGAGCAGCAGATTCGCCCTAAACAAACCAATGGCTGCCGCCTCAGAAGCCCCGTAAAAGACCACATAGAGGGGCCGCGCTAGGATAAAAGTACCCACGATAGCTGGAATAATCACAATGGAGAGCATGCGGATATTATCTGTAATCAGATTCGAAGTTCCCTTGATGTCTTTTTTGACAAAGGACTCTGTAATCATGGGAATGGCCACACTGCCGATAGAACCCGCTACCCCAATGATGACCATGGTAATCTTACTAGGGTTGGAAATCATGTAAGAATAATCTACCAACAGTTCTTGTTTTGTGAAGTTAGTGATGGCCTCCATAAAGTTTACAAAGGTGATTTGGTCTACAAACTGATAAAGCTGGATAGCCGAACCAATGACAATCAAGGGGATGGCTTCTTTGACCGTTTCCACAATCAAGGCCTTCAAATCAATCGAAATGGCTGATTCTGGCTTCTTTAGAATTCGGGCAATATAACCACCCTTTTGCAAGGCAAAGAGCAAGACAGCAATGCTGGCAATCATCCCAACGAAGGCACCGAAAGTCGATTGGACAACAGCTTGCAAATAATCCCCTGAGCCCAGTTTCATAATGAAGAATGTTGCACCCCAGATCCAAATCACGCGGGCAATCTGTTCTAGGATCTGACTGATGGCATAGGGCTTCATATTGTTGTGACCTTGGAAAAAACCACGCATGATACTCATAGCTGGGAAGATGAGGATTGGTGGTACCAAGCTATACATAACCGGAGTCAGTTGTTCCTTAGAACCTGACATAGCGGCTAGAATGGGTGAAAAGAGGTACATGAAGGCAGCAAAGATGAGGCCCAACAGCAACATGAGTTTAAAAAACTCTCTGACCAGATAATAGGAAACATCTTGCCGATCAAGGGCATTGTATTTGGCGATTTGCTTGGCCATGGCCGTTGGCAGACCAACTGTCGAAATGAGCAAAAAAGTGGCATATACTTGATAGCCCATATTAAAGAGGGCATTGGCTTCATTTCGATGTTCCCCCATCCAGATGAACCAGGGAATAACATAGATAATCCCCAACAATCGGCTGATAAAGTTTCCAGCTGTCAGCCAGGCCATGCCCCGGACCATGGTTTCCTGCTGGTGGCTTTGCTTACTATTTTCTGACATCTTCTTCTCTTTCATTTTTACTAGTCTGAACTCTCATTATAAACTTTTCCCTGCCACTTGTAAAACCAAAACCTTGCTTGCTGTTGCGGAGAAACAAGAAAAGAGCACTGCCGAAACAATGCTCTTTCTATCTTCTTAAAGTGAGTTAGGATCAACCTTGATACCAACACCTTGAGTAGTAGTGATGGTAACAGAAGTCATGTAAGTTCCCTTAGCAGTTGCTGGTTTAGCTTTTGCCATCACATCATGGAAGGCTTTGAAGTTTTCAACCAACTTATCAGCTTCGAAGGAAACTTTACCGATGATTGCTTGCACGATACCTGCTTTATCAGCACGGTAAGTAATTTTACCGCCTTTAGACTCTTCAACTGCCTTAGCAACATCCATGGTTACTGTACCAGTTTTAGGGTTTGGCATCAAGTTACGTGGACCAAGCACGCGACCAAGACGACCAACAAGGGCCATCATGTCTGGTGTTGCGATAACAACATCAAAGTCCAACCAACCACCGTTGATTTTAGCAACAAGGTCATCTTCACCTACAAAGTCTGCACCAGCGGCTTTAGCTTCTTCAGCTTTGGCGCCACGAGCAAAAACCAAGACACGTGAAGTTTTACCAGTACCGTTTGGCAATACCATCGCACCACGGATTTGTTGGTCAGCTTTACGAACGTCAATGTTCAAGTTGTAAGCAACTTCTACAGTTGCGTCAAATTTTGCAAAGTTTAATTCTTTTGAAAGTGCTACAGCTTCTTCTACACTGTAGGCTTTAGTGCTGTCGATTTTCTCAAGAGCAGCACGTAATTGTTTGCCTTTTTTAGCCATGTTAATATTCTCCTTGTAATGTGGTTAAATCGAGATCATCTCCCACGTCACCCATCGAGAATCGATGAAGTCTGCGGGTAATCGGAAATCCCTTACTGATTAGTCAGTAACAGTGAATCCCATAGAACGAGCAGTACCTTCGATCATACGCATAGCAGACTCAAGGTTTGCAGCGTTTAAATCTGGCATCTTTGTTTCAGCGATTTGTTGTACTTGCGCACGTGTCACTGTTGCAACTTTAGCAGAGTTAGGTGTGCCTGATCCTTTTTCAACACCTGCAGCTTTTTTCAACAAAACAGCAGCTGGTGGTGTCTTACAGATGAAGTCAAATGATTTATCTTCATACACAGAGATAACAACTGGGATGATCATGCCAGCTTGGTCAGCTGTACGAGCGTTGAACTCTTTGGTGAATCCCATGATATTGATACCTGCTTGACCAAGTGCTGGACCAACCGGTGGAGCTGGAGTAGCTTTACCTGCAGGAATCTGAAGTTTTACAAGTTTTTCGACTTTTTTAGCCATGATATAAAATCCTCCTATTGTGGTTTTGGCGGTAATTTCAGATTTTTACCTCCCACAAATATGCGATAAACGCATACCTTCTAATTATACATGAAAATCAAGAAAAAGCAAGCTATATGTTTACTTTTTCCAACTTTTCTTATAGAATAAGGCTATGACATTCTTGAAATTTGCAGCTATATTATTTATCATTTTGAACTTGATCATCTCCATTATCCTTGTCAAACTTTTTCGATTGCAAAAAAAGGGCTGGAATTTTGCAGATATTGCCTTTCCCCTCTTTGTGATTGAGTTCTATCTTATTACGGATAAAGCCTACTACCACAGCCTGTTGCCCCATCTTTTTCTTGCCCTCTCTATCTTAGCTATTTTTATTGCCTCTATCTTCCTCTGGAAGAGAATAGACTTTACCTATGCCCGCTTCTTCAAACTCTTTTGGCGAGCAGGCTTTCTGGTAACCTTTCTCATCTACCTAGCTATGAGCATCTCCCTTTTCCTGATTAAAAATTAAAGAGTCTTGCACCAGTTGGTGCAAGACTCTTTTTCACTTTTGATTCGTTAGAACTGGCAATGATAACCCACCATTTTTTAAGGAATTGGCTATTCATGAATTTCAAGGGGTTGTCCGTCTGGATCAAAGAAGAAGGCCATTTTCTTCCCATCAAAATCATCTGTACGCAACCCCTGATGAGGGATTCCTAGCTGGTCAAATTCTGCCAGGCAAGCCTCCACATCCTGGACACAAAAGGCTAAATGTCTGAGCCCTGTGTTTTCTGGTGAAGGGAAGGCGGGCCGCAAGGGCGCATCTTCCTTGATAAAAATTTCCAAGACCAGATTTCCCTTTCGGACATTGAAGAGAATGTCCTTTTTCTCTGGCCGAATGTGCTCATCCAGCTGTTCAAAACCCAGTTTGTTGACATAAAAATCACGGGTTTTCTCATAGTTGCGGCCGATAATGGCCACATGGTGCACTGTATCCAGGTTCATCATGGTGTCTCCAAAACCTTTCTTGGCTTGGTCCCTTCTGCTGGACCGATGACGCCAGCTGCTTCCAGTTCTTCCATGAGACGGGTGGCCCGGTTAAAGCCAACAGATAGGCGGCGTTGGATCATAGAAGCGGATGCCTTCTGGGTTTCCACCACCAGAGCTCTGGCCTCCTCAAAGAGGGGATCACCCCCATCATCGCCTGAAGTACCTGAACCGGAATCAAAGTCCGCATCTGATACTTCACCCGGATCAAATGTCTCATCGTATTCGGCCTCAGCCTGATTCTTGATAAAGGTCACAATAGCCTCCACATCTCCATCGGAGATGAAGGAGCCCTGCAGACGGACTGGATGACTTTCCCCAATCGGACTAAAGAGCATGTCTCCTCGTCCAAGGAGTTTTTCGGCTCCATTCACATCCAAAATAGTCCGCGAGTCGGTCCCGCTGGATACCGCAAAGGCAATCCGCGAAGGCACATTGGCCTTAATCAAGCCAGAAATAACATCCACTGATGGACGCTGGGTAGCCAAAATCATATGGATACCAGCTGCCCGAGCCTTTTGTCCCAAACGGATGATGGCATCTTCCACTTCTTTGCTGGCTACCATCATGAGGTCGGCCAATTCATCTACGATAACGACAATCAAAGGCAGGGGAATCTGTTTCTCAGCAGACTGCTTGTTAAATTCCTCCACCTTGGCATTGTAACCTTCAAGGTTTCGAACCCCCACTTGACTGAAGAGTTCATAGCGTTTCTCCATCTCATCCACGACCTTTTGCAGGGCACGCGCAGCCTTGCGGGGGTTGGTCACAACAGGAATGAGAAGGTGGGGAATGTCATTGTATACAGACAGCTCCACCATCTTAGGGTCAATCATCATGAACTTAACCTGATCAGGTCCAGCCTTCATCAAGATAGAGGCGATGATGCCATTGACCGCGACGGATTTCCCTGAACCAGTTGAGCCTGCCACCAGCAAATGCGGCATCTTGGTCAGATCAAAGGAGCGAACCGAACCATTGACCGCCTTACCAAGGGGAATATCCAGTAGCTTACTTGGGTCTGTCTTGGACTGTTCCCAGAGCTCACGGAAGGGAACGGTGGCCACTTCTGAATTAGGCACTTCGATACCGACAAGGGATTTGCCTGGAATTGGTGCCTCAATCCGCACATCCTTGGCCGCCAAGGCCAGGGCCAGGTCATCTGCCAGATTGGAAATCCGATTGACCCGAACCCCTACAGCTGGCTTGACTTCGTACTTAGTGACAGAAGGGCCAATTTCAGCCCGCTCTACCGCTACTTTGATACCGAAGCTGGCAAAGGTATCTTCCAAAACCTTGATGTTTTCGCGGACAATTTTTTTCTCATTGGCCTGACTCTTCACCCGGATAGGGGCTAAGAGGGCCACAGTCGGCATCTGATAGGCAAGGCGTTGTTTGGGTTTAAAGTCAATCACCACCTCTTCTGCTTCTAGCTCTTCTGGAGCCTCATCGGACAAGATTTCTTCTTGAGCCAAGAGGATGGGAAATTCATCTTCCAGAGTCTCGGTCTGCGGTTCTGGCTCAGCCTGAATGGACAGGGGAATTCTTTCAGCTTCCTGGTCTCTTTCAAGAATTTCACCTGTTTCCAGGTCCACATCCTTATCGAATTCTTCCAGCATGCGGGCTTGTCTTTGAGCTTCCAATTCTGCTTCAAAGGCTGCCTCTTCCTCTAGACGCTGAGCTTCTTTGATGGCTTCTCGTTCAGCTTTTTCCGCCTGTTTCACAGCTCTTTTTTCTGCTCGAATAGCACTTTTAACCTTATGTTGCTCTCTGAGATAAGCAAAAGCGTCTGCCAAGTCATAGACCGTCCAAGGACTCATGAAGAAAAGACCAAAGCCAATCAAGAGAGCACCGATAAAGAAACTGCCCAGATTGGCAAACAGAAAGGAGATGGGCATATAGAAGCCACCACCTAGGAGACCCCCGCCCAAAAATTCCTTAACCTGCACCAATCTAATCTCTTGAAAGGCCAGACGAACGGTATGCTGAAAGAGCTGGCTCCCCTTGTAAGAAAGGTCCAAATAGGCTTGAAATTCCAACAAAATACCCGCCAGAAAAAGAAGAAAACCTGAAATCATTCCCTCATGACGACTCAGACGGTTCCAAAAAAGTACACCGATAGCCAGACCTGCTATTAAAACATAGGCTGCACTCCCCGTCACCAGGCGCAGAAGATTGTAGGCTGTCACTCCCACTAGACCTAAGCGACTAGCTGCCAGGGCCAACACCAAGAGTAAGCCAATCCGAAGGAGTATCGCTTGAATTTTCTTTCTTTGAGCCAACTCGGCTTTGGTCGGGCGACGAGTTGACCTTCCTTTTTTCATCTTCTTAGACATAATTTCCTCTTTTAAACAATATCATTTCATTTTATCATATTTTTAGCTATTTTTCAGGCAACATGGAAAAATGCACCAATCTGGCGCATCCATTTTCTATAAACCTAGAACTTCTTCTTGGGATGGCGATCGATTACCTGTGGATGATCATCGATAGCTTTTTTCCCTTTTTCTGTCAAAGCATAACCACGCACTTTGAAAAAAGTCCCCAGTTCTTCTTCTGAAAGATGGTCTTTCAAGGCCTGGTCTAAATCAGCAGCTTTCATTTTAGACAACCCCTTGACATCCTTGCTTTTCAAAATTTTCTTTTTTAAAGTCGCAGAAATATGGTCAAGGGAATCAAAGGCTGACTCCTCATAGGCATAGCCCTTTTCAATCAAGGTCTGCATATGGGCTGGACCGTTAATCCCATATAAATATTCAAAATACTTGCTGTAAACCGTGTCATTGGCGAAGGTCCCAAATCGAATCCGCCAAAGGAGGATAATGTCTCCTGCCAGCAGATTATCCGCCAAGAGCTCCATGTTTTTACGCGGTACAGGTTTGAATTCCTCCGTTGCTAAATCACGCTCTGGTGAAACATAGGGTTTCACCTCAAAATCATCATAAAGTGCCATCTACATACATTCTTTCTTTTTCATTTCTTGGACTAGTATAACACAGTTTTCCCAATTATGGTATAATGGTGTCTGAAGCAGAGACTGGCATTTTGGGCTCATTTTCTATAAAAAAGTTTGCCTAAAAAAGCCTTCTCTTAGCCAATACAGAATCCATTTCCAGAAAGGTTACCTATGAAAAAATTTTTATATCTCGCTCTCGCATCCAGTTTCCTCTTGGCAGCTTGCTCCTCTAAAACGGACACGACTGCCAGTTCTTCTGAGGCATCATCTACTAGCACTGAAACTACTGCCTCTAGCAAGTACGCCAAGGATTTAGCCTACGCTATCAACAATCCCAATGCCAACTTCCCGCAATTATCGACGGACATTGCTGACAACGAAGCTGCGGTCAAGATCAAAACCAGTGCAGGAGATATCACCATCAAGCTCTTCCCGGAAGAAGCCCCTCTGGCTGTCGAAAACTTCCTGACCCACGCCAAGGAAGGCTACTATAATGGGATTATCTTCCACCGCGTCATCAATGGTTTTATGATCCAAGGTGGAGATCCTGATGGCGAGGGTACAGGCGGTCAGTCCATCTGGTCTGGTAAGGACGATAGTATTGATGCAGGAAATGGCTTTAAAAATGAAATTTCTGCCTTCCTCTACAATATCCGAGGTGCTCTGGCTATGGCCAATGCTGGTGCAGACACCAATGGCAGTCAATTCTTCATCAATCAAAATCCAGCTGACGCATCTGGCCAACTAAGCAGCGGAAAAACGCCTGGAAAGATTATTGAAGCCTATAAAAATGGCGGAAATCCAAGCCTGGATGGTGGTTATACCGTCTTTGGACAAGTGATTGAAGGGATGGATGTGGTCGATAAGATTGCCAGCAGCGAAACAGATGCCAGCGACAAGCCAACCAGTGACATCACCATCAACAGCATTGAGATTATAAAAGATTATAACTTTGAATAAACGACAAAAACCAGGTTTTCCTGGTTTTTTAATATGGTCTGATGGCTGGGGCTTGGTAGGTCTGGATAAAATGGGCTATTTCTCTCTTGTAGTTCTATTGACAGGTTAGTGGTAATTTGGTATATTATGAATGAATAAAATAAATATTCATTCATAATAACAAGAAGAGGTTTGCTAGAATTGGACAAAAAACAGATGTTAAAGGCAGTTGCCCACGATATCTTCTCTAAAAAGGGTTATAAGGCAACAGGCATTTCAGAAATTGCTAAACAAGCTGGTGTAGCGGTTGGTTCTTTTTATAACTATTATGAAAGTAAAGAAGCCATTTTTTTAGATGTCTATGTAGATGAGAATAACCGTGTACGCCAAATCATGATGGACGAAATTGATTGGGAAAGAGATATGGTCGACATTATCGGTCGGATTTTTAGACAGTCACGAAGTCTTGTTTCATCTAATAGAATTCTCGTAGAATGGACTAATCCTGCTATTTCTGATGAGTTGCATCACTATTATTCTTCAGAAGAGGGAAAACGTGCAAATCACTTCCATCAGTTTTTAGTGGAAACCTTTACCAATCGAATGATGGCAGAAGGATGTTCCTATGAACAAATTCAAGATGTTTTACAGGTTTATCATTTGTTTTACTACATGGATATGCATATCACAGAAGATGATTTTCCAAATATTGGCCAAACCTTGGAAATACTTGCAACCAACTTTGTTAAAGGCGTTTTTACGTTTAAAAGAAAAGATGATGATAGAGATGAGCAGAAAGAAGCCACTTCCGGAGTTGAGAACAGACATTGACAACGGGAAGTAGAGAAAGAATTCAGAAAAGGAAATCCGAAACAAAGCGCATCAGATGAAAGCTTTGAACTATTAGCTGACTGCTGATCGCGATAGGAGAAATATGTTCGATATCGAGAAGCTCCTGAAACGGTAGATGACATTGGAGCTACAAGAGAAATAAAAGGTGGTCAGCGGATAACTGCTAGCCGACTAGACTTCAGGGACCTGCTGTTACATGGTCTTGTAAAACCGTAACAGGTTGGACGATGACCAATTAGAATTTGGAGAGGATATACATGAAAAACCATTATATGAATTATTTTATACTCGTCTTTGTTGGCTCTATTCCTTTTTATGCTCTCAATTTCCTCTATACATCACCTGTGTTTTTAAATTTGCCTTTAAGCTTTCTCATGATCATTGTTCCCTGTCTGGTAGCGGGATATATGATGTATCAGGATGCTGGCAAACAGGGACTAAATACATGGTTGCTATCTTCTTTGGACATTCGCAAAGTTAAACATGCAGTATATCTGTTGCTGGCTTTTTTAATCATACCACTTATTTTTACAGTTGCTGCCTACCTTCATGATCCTTCTTTTCGTTTTTTTCAGATTTTTGAAAAGCCGTTGTTACCAAGTTTACTTACCTTTCTGGCCTTTTATTTAGGGGCCATTTTGGAAGAACTGGGCTGGACAAGTTATTTGACCCCTCTTATCCAAAAACGACTGGGTATCTTTAGAACAGGCTTAATGATTGGATTGTTTTGGGGAGCCTGGCATATCTTACCCTATATTTCTCAAGGGAAAGGTTTTATAGATGTAATCGCCTTAGTTAATTGTGCAATAGCTTACCGGGTAATAATGGGTTATATCTATGATTATTCGGGCAAGGCTGCCATAACGGGTGTTATCTTTCATACGATGATTAATTTCTATCCTGAGATTTTGCCACATGGCTATGATTCTTTCAGCTTTGTAACCGTTGCGATTTTGACATGGATAATAGCAGGAGTATTCGTTGTAACGGAAGGTAGCAAATGGATAAATTATAAATAAAGCCTTCACTTTCTTATGTTGCAAAACCTGAATGGATTGGGTCTTACAGGAAGGTTCATCGCTATAATTGGTATTTTAGTCCTTATATGAAAACTGCACAAGAGCCAATTGATCTATCAAATCCAGATGTTAAGGCTTTACGACTGGATGCATGATTTTGCTGGCTAAAGACGTGTGTAAGATTGCTGCCATACCTGTTAGTTTGAAAATTGCAGATTTTTGATTGGCGGTAGTGACTGCTCAGACGATTTCCGAAAAGAAGTCGCCTTTTTGATATTCTTGGAAATACTACCTACTGTGGTCGGTATAAACAAATGTGTAGTTCCCAATACAAATATAGCGCTGATTTCCTCTTATAAAATCAATCTCACTTTTCATTGAAGTCCATGGTTGGCTGATGTATAATAAACTGTATACAGAAAGAGGAGACGAAACCATGAAAAAAATTGCCTTTGTTTGTTTGGGAAATATTTGCCGCAGCCCCATGGCTGAGTTTGTCATGAAATCCTTGACCGACCAGGTATACATTGAGAGCAGAGCCACTTCTAACTGGGAACATGGCAATCCGATTCACAGGGGCACTCGAAATATTTTTAAGGAACACGGCATTGACTACGATGCAAGCAAACGATCTATTCCTCTGTCCAAGGCTGATTTTTATGAATTTGATTACTTGATTGGGATGGACGAGCAAAATGTTCGTGATATGCAAGCTGTTGCTCCAGCAGATTGTCAGGATAAGATTCTACTTTTTGACAATAATGGTGTACCTGACCCTTATTATACAGGCCATTTTGAAGCAACCTACCAGCAGGTTACCAAAGGTTGCCAAGACTGGATAAATTTCCTTAAAAAATAGCTTGATACCTTTGTAGAATGACTCATAAAATGGTAAAATAGGGGCAAAGCAAGCAGAAAGAGATGATAAGATGAAAAAGATTCCACTTGACTTAGATGGATTGCTTGAGCACATCAAGCCCCATTTAACTCGAAAAAATGCTGAAAGGCTCTCTCTGGGCCTGATTATTCTGTGTGCACTGACCCTCTTTATCGGTCGTATTCCTAGCCAGAAGACCTTAACACTAGATAAAGGCAATATCGTCTACCATGGAAATGTCCAAGCCAATAAAATGAATGGCCAGGGTAAGATTACCTTTGCTAATGGCGATGTTTATGAGGGCAACTTTAGTAATGGAATGTTTGATGGCAAGGGAAAATTTACAGCAAAAGAAGGTTGGACCTATGTCGGTGATTTTAAAAAAGGTCAGGCAGATGGTCAAGGAAAACTAACAACTCAGACAAAAACTGTCTATGAAGGAACGTTTAAACAGGGGATTTATCAGCATGAAGATTAGATGGTTTGCCTTTATCCGTACAACAGGCCTAGTCTGGGTCCTGCTCTATCATTTTTTTGTCAAATACTTTCCAGGTGGTTTTGTTGGAGTGGACCTTTTCTTCACTCTTTCTGGTTACCTGATGACAGCCAATCTGATTGACCAGTATGTCCGCAACGAAACGATTGATATAAAATCCTTCTTTAAAAAACGGTTCTATCGGATTTTTCCACCCCTGGTCTTGATGATTCTGGTCGCAACACCCCTGGCCCTGCTAGTTCGTAATGATTTCATTGCCAACATTGGGCAGCAGATTACCACGACCTTAGGCTTTGTCACCAATTACTTTGAGATTCTGTCGGGTGGCTCCTATGAGAACCTATTCACCCCTCATCTCTTTGTTCATACCTGGACTCTAGCCGTGGAAATTCATTTCTATATTGCCTGGATTTTCGCTGTTCACTTTATGACCAAGAAGGTAGAAAAAGTAGGCCAGCTCAAAGGACTTATCTTTCTTAGCTCCAGCCTCATTGCTCTTGTGAGTTTCCTCTCCATGTTTATCTCTAGCTTCTTTGTCGATGAGTTTTCCCGCATCTACTTCTCCAGCTGGACCCATATTTTCCCTTTCTTTATTGGGGCAGCTCTGGCAACCCTGTTTGGGATTCAAGCAACAACACCAGCCTTCAAGCGATTTAGCAACACAGTCCCTCTGAAAAAATTGGGCATCGCTGGGGCTGGATCCCTCTTCGTCATGGTGATTCTACTGTTCTTCCTGAAATTTACCAGCATCTGGACCTATCTCTTTGGCTTCCTCCTTTCCAGCCTAGCGACAGCGGTCTTGATTGTGGTAGCTCGCATTCTCCATGAGCGCCTACCAGATCGGAAAGAGCCTGCTGTGCTTGGCTTCATCTCCAATATTTCCTACAGCATCTATCTTTTCCACTGGCCCTTCTACATTATCTTTAACCAACTGTTTGGCAATCTAGTAGCTGTTGTACTGACCCTCATTTTTACCCTGGTCTTTGCGACTTTCTCCTTCTATGTTTTGGAACCTTATTTGCTTGGCAAAGACGGAGAACTCTTTGGCACTACCCTTTCCCTCAAACCTTATGGAAAATGGGTGGCCGCCACCGGCCTGATCCTTGCCTTGATAACTTCTGGTATCGCCCTCTTTGCCCCTAAAATCGGCGCCTTTGAAACGGATCTTCTCATCAAGGGTCTCAATCAAGCTGATACACAGATGCACCAAACCAAGATCTTTGCGGAAAAAGGAAAGGCTTCTGCTTTTGAAATCTCCGAAGGCGTCACCATTATTGGAGATTCTGTGACCCTTAGGGCCACACCTCAGCTGCAGGCAGCTATGCCAGAGGCTATCATCGACGCCCAGGGTAGTCGCAACACCCTGCAAGCCTATGATATCATGATGACCAGTATCCAAAATTCGACTCTGATGAAGGATGTGGTCATTGCGACTGGTGTGAATGCCATCCCAAATTACGAAGAGGCACTAAACAAGATTATCGAAGATTTGCCAAATGGTCACCATCTCATCCTGATGACACCATACGATGGCAACGCACCTTACTACGATGATCCCGTCTCTGAAAAACATGCCCAATATGTTTATAGTTTGGCCAAACAGTATGATTTTATTGCTGTCGCTGATTGGAATAAGGTTTCAAAGGCCAATCCTCAAATCTGGGAAGGCAGTGATTATATCCACTTTGGTGGCAACAATGATACCACCATCCAAGGTGGAGCACTTTATACCCAGGCTATCCAGGATGCCCTAGCCTTGGCCAAAGACATGCCTGTGAAAAATGTTGTCAAATCAGATGCGGCCACTCCAACAACGGAGGCAACTACTACACTTGAATAGGGAAGAGCTGATGATGTCAGCTCTTTTTAAGCAGCAGGTAATCTTTCAACTATTGCCTCCTTTGGAGCGCCGCTACTTATACCCTAAGATAAAAAAATAAGCTTGAGATTTTCTCAAACTTATTTTTGTTTACTCTGAAAACGCCAGGTAAAGCGATAACGATCATAGGTCGGATAAAGGCCCAGCAGCAAGGTCAAGGCCAGTAACCAACCACCGATAATATCTGTCGGAAAATGAACCCCGATGTAGATGCGGGAAATGGCGACTAGAATAGCAAGAGCAATCACTAGAACTTGTCCAAAATAACGCCAGAACTTACGTTGACATCTTTGATAGAGAACGATGGCAAGGACAGCTGCAACTAACATCGTCGCAGCTGTATGCCAGCTAGGGAAGGAATAGCCAATGGTACTGATAACCCACTCAATGGTCGGTCTTGGTCTTTGATAAAGGAACTTCAGGGCTGTTGATGCTCCCATCATCAAAAAGAGACTCCCCACCAAGAGGCAGGCTTCCGCCTTCCAGCTCTTCCAGTAGAAAAAGACTGCCAGGATAAATACTAGGCTAAAGAGAGGAATGACATTTCCCAAAACCGTAATAGATGTCCAAAATTGACTGGCTATAGCTGGCAAATCATCACGAATAGTCGTTTGAATGGCTGTATCAAATCCCGTTAGATAAGCAGGATAAAATTTAACCACATAACCCAAAATGACAAAAGCAAGGGCTGCATAAGAAGCGTTTTTATAATGTTTTAGTGAATTTTTCATGCGTTAATGATATCGCATCTTTCTTATAATTTCTTTAAAATTGGTTTCATAGCTCTGTAAACCAAATAAAAGGAAACGGAAAAAATGATTCCTTGAATCAGGTTAAAGGGTAATACCATACCAAAGAGGTAATTGCCAACACCTAAAATTTTTCCAACATCAAAATTGGCAAAGGCGGCATACATTGGCATAGCATAGATATAGTTGAGCACAAGCATCCCCAATGTCAAGCTAATCGTCCCAACCAAACTGGCCTGTACATAGCTTTTCACCGTCGGACTCTTCTTCCAAATTAAGGCCAGAGATAGGATGAAAAAGGTATAAGCTACCACATTCATAGGCATCCCAATCATGGATGACGGGCCATTGTTATTAAGGAGCAGCTGCAGAACTGAGCGGATGAAGAGAATAGCAATGGAACTCTTCAAATCAAGGACTACCAAACCAATCAAGATTGGCAGGATGGAAAAATCCAGCTTAAGGAAGTCTGCTCCCGGTAAAATCTGAAACTGCACATACATCAATAAAAATGATATGGCTGATAGGATGGCAATATAGGCCATCTTGTGTGTGTTGTTTGTCACTGTTGACATAAAAAAATCCTCCAATTTTTGCAAATTAGAGAAGGTGAAAAAGCTCAAAAAAGCCCCTTCGTCTCCTCCCATCCAGACTATACTGTCGGTTGTGGAATCTCACCACATCAGCTCGCGCTCGCGGACTTCAAAGGGAACTTTTCTTCGAAGCTTGGTCGCTCGTAGAAAAATGTTCACTTTGTCACCGCCGGTCGGGAATTTCACCCTGCCCTGAAGACACTTCTATCATATCAAAAAAGCCTTGCAGGTGCAAGGACTTATCATTTTAGATTCTATTTTTACTTTAGCTTATCTTTTTCATAGTGATGGACCAAGTCTAGTCCAGCAAAATCTTGCTGGCGCAGGGCCTCATAGACCACCATGCAGACAGCGTTGGAGACGTTGAGGCTGCGTACGTGTTCATCATTCATGGGAATGCGCAGGGCCTTTTCCTCATGCTGGCGCATAAAGTCCCCTGGCAGACCAGTATCTTCCCGACCAAAGACAAAATAATGAATCTGGTCATCATTATATTCCTCATCTGAATAAGTGGAGGCTGCAAACTTAGAAATCAGATGGACCCGCCCAGCCTTGACCTGCTGCATAAAATCATCCAAACTATCATAGAAACGTACATCCAACTTATCCCAATAATCCAGACCAGCCCTCTTCATCTTGCGGTCATCGATGGGAAAGCCCATGGGTTTGATGATGTGTAAGGGCGAGTTAGTAGCCGCACAGGTGCGAGCAATATTGCCAGTGTTTTGCGGAATTTGTGGCTGGAATAGCACCACGTGGTTTCGGGATTTTTCTTCCTGATGGGACAGGTCTTCAATATTCATAGCGGACTCCATACAGTTTTTTTACAAAAAAAATGCCACGCTGCCCGGAGTCAAGCTCAGCAAACAGCATGGTGAATGAAAATTCATTCACTTAAATCACAACAGGTTTGATTTAAATTAATGAATAGTACATCATTAGTATAACATAAATTCAGCTCAAATCAAGAAATATGACCAGATTTTTTCAGATTTTTACTGAAAAATAACAAA